>Ga0326597_10003119_pt1 | contig 24187 bp, 23 predicted proteins | sample RVTome_12_FD_203789 | JGI IMG/M metagenome (GOLD analysis project Ga0326597, IMG submission 203789) | Soil microbial communities from uranium-contaminated site in the Upper Colorado River Basin, Wyoming, United States - RVT100D185 | ecosystem: Environmental > Terrestrial > Soil > Contaminated >... | reverse complement strand
CGGCGGCGATGAGCTGCGGTCGAGACCGCCGGGAGAACAAGCGGACTTCGGGAACTGGCGTGACATGGCGGCGCTGTTCGCCTCCACGGCAAAGGGTACGGGTTGGCACCGACCGAAGTACTTGGCAAGGGTGTTGCGGGCTGGGAGCAGCACTGACGCGCTGATCCTGGAAGCGAACTGTGAGGTAGCGGCCCGGCTCGTGGATCGACTCGACCTGGGTGCAGGTGTCCACTCTGGCGTGTACGAGGTTTTCGAACGCTGGGACGGGAGTGGAGCCCCCCAAGGCCTGGCTGGTGAAGAAATCAGCCTGCCGGCACGGTTGGGTGAACTTGCACACCAAGTGGTGATCTTCGACCGGATCGGTGGCCCGGATGCCGCCATCGAGATGGCCCGGCAGCGTGCCGGTTCCTGGTTCGACCCAGGGGTCTGTGCGTTGTTCACCGAGGTCGGCGCCGAACTGCTATCTGAGATCGCCACCGCTGACGTGTGGCAGATCGTGCTGGATGTGGAGCCAGACCCGGTCGTACGAGTTCCGGAGTGGCGGCTGGATGTGGTAGCTCATGCGTTTGCCGACATGATCGACCTCAAGACGCCGTTCACTTTGGGACATTCGGCGGAAGTGGGCGAACTGGCAGCGGCAGCAGCAGAGGACCTCGGCCTCGAGCCGGCCGAGGTGGACACGGTTCGGCGCGCCGGGATGCTGCACGACATTGGACGGACGGGCGTGTCAAATGGAGTGTGGGAGAAGACAAGCAGCTTGCACAGCACAGACTGGGAGAAGGTAAGACTCCACCCGTACTTCACCGAACGTGTGCTCAGTCGCTCCGTAGCCTTTCAGCCACTGGCGCGAATCGCCGGAATGCACCACGAACGCCAGGACGGCGGTGGCTATCACCACGCAGCGTCAGGGCGCGAGATCCCGGTCGGTGCCCGGCTCATCGCTGCTGCGGACGCCTTCCAAGCAATGACTTCAGACCGCCCCCACCGCCCCGCTCTCCATCCTGAAGAGGCTGCCGACCAGCTCACCGTCGATGCCGCGGCGGGACATTTGGACCGGGAGTGCACCGCTGCAGTGCTGGCTGCTGCCGGTCACCGCCGACCGGTCACAGCACCCTGGCCTGACGAGTTGAGCGACCGAGAAGTTGAAGTGCTGAGGCTCGTCGCACGCGGGTTGTCGAACAAGGAGATCGCCGAGCAACTCTATGTCTCTCGCCGTACCGCCGAACACCACGTCCAACACATCTACACCAAAGTTGGGCTTTCCAGCCGGGCGGGCTTGGCGCTGTATGCCATGGAGCACGACCTGGTCCGGATGCAATAGGTAGACCTACCGATGCGGGGCAACCGATTCCGAGTGAAGATTGGCGCACCGGGACGCAGTACGTCCCAGAGGAGAAAGGACGGAACATGTTCGCCAGAGTCAGCACCTTCCGAGGGACCCCAGAGGGCGTCGTCAAGTCGCTCGACCGCGCTCCAGATGTCCTGGAACGCGCCGAGGCGATCGCAGGTTTCAAAGGCTTGTACTACCTGGTAGACCGGGAGTCGGGGAAGACGATGTCGATCACGCTGTGGGAAACAGAATCAGATCTGCAAGCCAGCGTCGAAGCAGCGAACCAGATCCGCAGCGACGAGACGGCCGCCGATGGCTCCGAGATTCTTGCCGTCGAGCATTTCGAGGTCGCCGCGGCGGAGCTTCGGTAACGACACGAGTCCTTTGATGGTCGGGCAGTCAGCAGGCTGCCCGACCATTACTGGGAAGGCACCGAGGGAGGAGAGAACACGGCTCCCAAGAAGAGTCGACGCCTTCAACGAGCCCGACGGATGGGGAGGATGGTCTGTGGATCGCCTTCTTCGGCGAGGAAGTCGAGAATGATCCGATTCAATAGTTCTGGCTTCTCCATGAATACTGCATGGGACGCACCTGGTATGACCGCAAGTTGTCCATGCGGCAGGGCTTCGTAGAGGGCGATCGTATGGCGGTGGTCGATCGCGTCATCATCCCCGGCCATCACCAGCACGGGAACCTCGATGTTTCGGAGGTCCTCCATGGTTAACTGGGGTTGCCCGTCTCGCCACATCTGCTGCAGCTTTGCGAAGATGATCGAAAAACGATCTGCGCTATCCGGCGACACCCGGCTGTAATGCTGACGTGGTCCCGCCCACGCCTCGTCATCGGGGGACCCTTCGGTCCAGAGAGAGGAATGGAGCAACCCGTCCCCGTGGAAGTTGGAGCCGACGGTCACGAGTCTTCTGATGAGATCTGGCCTGGCTCGTCCAACAAGCAGTCCAAGGATGACCATGACGAAGGGGATCCGGGCCAAGCTTGGACCGTGGGGGCCATTCGCCTCTAGGCAGATACCCGAGTTATGAGTGACAGTCGCGGTGGCCACGAGTTCTTCGCTCGCCGCCGGGAGCCCTCAAGGAGGCAGGGTCATGACGAGGTCCGGGAGCACACTCAGTGAATCCCGAGATGGCGGCTCAACTCAAGTGGATGAACTCGAGACGAGTTCCAGGGTGGCCGAGATCCTCAACCGTCGGCCTGCCGTTGGTCTCGCGGTGGGAGTGGTCCGTGACGGGCGCCTCGAGTTCTTCCACGGACATGGGCTGGCAGACATCGGCTCGAACACGCCGGTCACCGAGGACACGATGTTTCGGATTGCCTCCATCACCAAGACGTTCACCGCGATCGCCGTGATGCAGCTGTGGGAGAAGGGACTGGTCGACTTGGATGCCCCGGCTAACGACTACCTGCGCGCCTACAAGCTGATCCCACGCGATCCAGCGTGGCGCCCGGCGACAGTGCGACATCTCCTCACTCATAGTGCCGGGCTCCCCGAAGTGGCGCATCTGCGTGGGTTGTTCAGCCCGGACTTCGGCGAGGGTGTGGAGGCGGGCCAGCCGCTGTCGTCCCTGGGGGACTTCTATAACGGTGGTATCCGCCTGTACGCCGAGCCGGGCACCCGCTTCGTGTACAACAACCACGGGCCTGCGACGCTGGGTCAGCTGGTCCAGGACGTGACCGGGGAGCCTCTGGATCGCTACTTCCGCGGGTACATCTTCGAGCCTCTGGGCATGGCGGACAGCGATCTCCTCAGATCGGAGAAAATCCGGACGCGGCTCGCCACCGGCTATGAGATCCATTCCAGAGGTGTCAAGACGGTCGCTGACCGTGATTTGGTGACTGCCGGGGCGGCATCCATCTACTCCACACCCAGAGACATGTCCCGCTACCTGGCTGCCTTGCTCGGAGGAGGCAGCAATGAACACGGTTCAGTCCTCAAGGCGGGGACCCTCGCCATGATGTTCGAAGCTCACTACCAGCCCGACTCCCGGATTCCCGGTATGGGGTTGGGCTTCTTCCGGCAAGACATCTCGGGGCATCTGGCGGTGCGACACCAGGGCACCCTTCCTGGGTTCCACTCCGAGATCTGTGTGGTTCCCGACGCTGGGATAGGGATGATGGCCTTCACCAATGGGGGCTCCCAGCCCGACTTCTGGTTACCCGCCGAGGTCTCAGGGGTGCTCAAAGAACTGATCGGCCTCTCCGACGATCAGACACCTCGCAGAGTGCCGCAACGTCCGGAGCTGTGGGAAGACCTATCCGGCTGGTATCGACTCTCCGCCCGGCTGTCCGATTCGCGCCTGCGGGCAATGGCGGGGGCTGGTGCAGAAGTCTTTGTTCGTGGTGGCCGGCTGATGTTGCGGTTCCTCACGCCGATACCGGCACTGGCGAGAGGCTTCCCCCTCCTCCCAGACGACGCCGGTGATTGTTACGTCTTCCGGATCGAGCCGGGCGAGGAGGGGATGGACCCGATTCGGATCGTGTTCGGCCAGGACCCTGGTGGTAGTCCCAGCCGCCTCCATCTTGATGTGATGCCACTGACGCTCGAAAAGCAGCCGGATGTCACCAACCCACGGAGATGGGCCACCTGCCTGCTGGGAGGGCTGGCAGTTTCCGGCGCCGTGGGCCTGTTCCGCCGAGCAGGAAGGAGATGACATGGCCACCGAAGGTAAGAATTCATTGCGACAGGAGGCGGTCGAGAAGATCATCTTTCATGCCACCCCGAAACAGTGGCTGAAAGCCGGCGGCCCCTGGATACTGGAACGAGGAGACGGGGCGTTCCTCTACGACGCCGACGGACGGGAGTATCTCGATGCTCTATCCGGCGGTGTCTTCGCCGTACTCGCCGGCTACGGGCGTGAAGAGATCGCCCGCGCCATGTACGAGCAGGCTAGAACCCTGAACTACACGAGCCCCTACGCCACTACCAGTGTGGTCACCATCAACCTGGCCCGAAAGCTGGCCGAAGTGACACCGGGCGATCTCTCCGCCTCGTTCTTCTGCAACAGCGGCTCAGAGGCGGTCGAAGCTGCGATCAAGCTCGCTCACCAGTATCACGAGGCCAACGGCGAGCGTCGTTACAGAGTGGTGTCGCTGCGCCGGGCCTACCACGGGGCGACGATGGGGGCACTCTCGGCCACCGGGTGGAGTCCCGGATTCGGGCCGTTCCGCCGCGCCGCCGATCCCATGGTGCCCGTCGCCGGCCACGCCAACGCCATGCCGCCCTACTGCTACCGGTGTGAGCTGGGCTTGACCTATCCCGACTGTGGCCTGGCTTGTGCCACCACGATCGAACAGGCGATCCTCGGTTCTGACCCGGAGCTGGTGTCCTGTGTCATCCTCGAACCGATCATGGGCACGGCCGGCTGCATCGTTCCCCCGCCCGGGTATCTGGCCAAGGTCCGGGAGATCTGCGACCGGTATGGGGTGCTGATGATCTCAGACGAGGTGGTGTGCGGGTTCGGCCGGACCGGCCGATGGTTCGGGGTCGACCACTTCGACGTGATCCCCGATGTCATGGTGGTCGCCAAGGGTCTCACCAGCGGATACGCCCCGATGGCGGCGGCCATCACCAAGGCTGAGATCGCCGACAGAATCCCCATCTTCTTCGACGTTCACACCTACGGAGGACATCCGATCTCGGCGGCGGCCGCCCTCACCAACATCGAGATCATCCGGAGAGAGGATCTGGTCCGGCACTCGGCCGAGGTTGGCGCCCACATGATCAAGCTCCTCGAAGGGCTAAGAACCCACCCCATCGTCGGAGACGTCAGAGGGCGGGGGCTGTTCATGGCCGTCGAGCTGATGCCTGCCCCGTCCCGAGATGAGAACTTGGTGCTCGACATGGCGGTCGACAATCAGGTCGCGGAGGTAGCCCGCGACATGGGACTGTTCATCCGGCCCCTAGGCGGGACCATCCTCCTCGCCCCTCCTCTCATCTTCACCAGAGACCAGGCAGAGCGAACAGTCGAGGTGCTCGACGCTGCCCTCGCCGAGGTGGAAGCGCACCAGCTGTCCGGGACCAGGGGGTAGGCGATGCCCAGCGACGATGGCGGGACGAAACGAACCGTCTACAAGTCGAGTGGCGGATTCTCCCGTCTCAGCTCCGTGGCTTTGATGTTCCTCCGTCTCGAGAGCGATGCCTGGCCATGTCACTTTGGAGGCCTCGCCGTCCTCGAGGGAAAGACTCTGCTCGACGCCACCGGGCAGCTGCGGATCGAAGAGATCAGGGGTCAGCTGGCTCGCCATCTGACCCAGGTTCCGGAACTGCGCCGACGTCTCCACTTTCCAGGATTCTTTGAAGGAAGACCGCTGTGGGTGGACGACGACCTGTTCGCCATCGAGCACCACGTATACGAAATGGCCGTTGCCTCGCCAGGAGGGGACGAAGAGCTCCTGGGGGCCGCAGCCCAGATCTACGAAGGATTATTGGACCGGGGAGGTCCACTCTGGGAGCTTTGGTTCCTGACAGGCCTCAGCGATCATCGTGTCGGTGTGTTGCTCAAACTGCATCACGCCGTGGCGGACGGTCTGGCTGCGGTGGCGATCATGGGGTCACTTTTCGACTTCGAGCCCGACGCTCCAGAACCCGACCTGGTCCCGTGGACACCCGAACCGATCCCAGGTTCCTGGCCCCTTCTTGTCGACAGTCTCTCCAGCAAGATCCAAACCCTGCGACGCGCCATCGCGGCGTTATCACACCCTCTGCGTCTCCTCCGACAAGCGCGCGCCTTCGCCGTGATGACCCGCCGGTACTTCGAGAAGAAGGCGGCGCCGGCCAGTTCGCTCAACCAGCCGGTACGACCCGGTCGGCTCGTTCGGTTCCTGCGACTGGACGTCGCCAGGATGAAAGAAGCGGCCCATGCCCACGAGGGCAAGATCAATGATCTGGTCCTCACCCTATGGGCGGGAGGTCTCCGCCGGCTGTTGACGCAACGTGGAGAATCGGTCGCTGGCGTCGAGTTGATAAGCGGGATGCCGGTCTCTCTGCGATCCGACGTAACAATCGACAACCAGGTGGGGACCATGGTGGTGGCATTGCCGGTCTGGCAGGCCGACCCATCGGATCGACTGGAGCTGATCGCCCGCAGAACGCGAACGGCCAAGACCGAGCAGCAGCCGGCAGCCATCATGGGCTACATGGCTGGTCTGGCGGCGACCCCGATCGGGAGGTACTACACCACACACCAGCGAGCAAGCAACGTGATAGTCACAAACGTGATGGGGCCTTCAGTCCCCGTGTACGTGTTGGGAGCTCGAATCCTCGAGATTCTTCCAATCATCGAGCTGGTGGGGAACATCGGGCTCACCTTGTGTGCATTCTCGTACTCGGGTGAGATGTTCATGGTCGTCACGGCCGACGCCACGGCTTTTTCCGATCTCGAGGTTCTGATGGAGGGCATGGAACAGGATTGGCATACGCTGACCGCGAGACGCATCTCAGCGGCAGTGCCCGGCTGAGCACACCCATCGGTTCCGTGCCTATTCCGATCGCTTCCACGGTCCATCAGTGGCTGCGTGACCACCCGGCATCACCCCAGGCAGCCATCTGGACAGGCCTCGGCACTCAACCGAGTCGCTGGCGCCAGCGCGGATACGACGACGGCTTCACGCCTCACAATGCGATCGCGTACCTCAGGTCACTCCGAGACGATCAAGACCACCCGGCCTTCGAGTACTTGAGGAGGACACCCGAGCAAATCAAGACCCCTGTCCGGCTCCGGGCAGAGGAGGAGCGAATCGTCTAGTGCAGTGACCGGCAACGTTTGCCCTGTGGGAGCTGGGCTGATAACTGTGGGCACGCCACTGGGTTGCCCGTCTTCCTCGTCGGGGCGGCCGAGCCGGCCTAGCGCGCCACGCGGTAGCGGAGGTAGATGACTCTGGAGCTGAAGGTGTGGGTCTCGACGAGTTCGAGGTCCACCCGGCGCTCACTTTGGGGAAAGAAGGGGATGCCACCGCCGACCAGCACCGGGTAGACCATGGTCCGGTATTCGTCGATCAGACCCGACGCGGCGGCCTCGGCGGCGAGCGTCGCGCCGCCGATCGCGATGTCACCCTCCCCCGGTTCGGCTCGCAGCCCCTCGATCTCCTCCGCCAAGCTCCCGGAGGCCAACCGGGCGTTGCCCTGCACCGCCGACAGCGTGGTGGAGAACACCACCTTTGGGAGCGGGTTCCAGAGCGCGGTCCACTCGAGTTCGGCGTCGTCGAGCGATCGGTCCTGGTCGGCGGTCTCCCAGTAGAGCATCGTCTCGTACAGCCGCCGTCCCATCAGGTGGACGCCGACCTCTCGGATCTCGTCGATCCAGAAGCGGAAGACCTCCCCGTCGGGCGGCGTCCAGTCGAAGTTGCCGTCCGGCCCGACGATGTAGCCGTCAAGTGAGACGCCCATCGAATAGGTCACGCTGCGCATCAGAAGTCCTCCTTGGTAGCAGGTGCGACAGTACGACCGCCGGCTCATCGCCGATTGGCCCTGGGAAGCCCAACAACGGCCCGACAACGGACTCGCTCGCGCGATGGACGCGCGATGGAGGCCTCAGAAGCCCGATTGAGCAGAGGACCTGACAAGCGAAAAACCCTTGCGGTGCAAGGGTTTTTCGGTGGTAGCGGGGGCGGGATTTGAACCCGCGACCTTCGGGTTATGAGCCCTACGAGTGGACTCCCAGGGAGGTTGATAGGTGGCGATCAGCGATGATCGACGTCAGAACGAGTTGGAACGGCTGCCAACCGATGCCAAGTGATGTCAGGCTGTGCCAGGCAGTTGGGCACCAGTTCGGCACCAGGATCGCTTCAGAGCAGTTCCCGGAATTCGTCGACAGAAAGCTCAGCTTGGCGCAGGATCGACGCCAGCGTGCCGCGGGCGAGCATCACTCACGGCGGTGGCGTTTTAGCATGCTGACGGCATGACCGACCGCGACGACTTCCTGCGCTGGGTCGAGACCGCGCTGTACGAAGCCGAGCTCGCCCTGCACAACGGCGACGCGGGCCCACGCCGGGCGCTCTGGTCTCGCAACGAGCCAGTGAGTGTCCTGGGTGCGTGGCGCAACGCCGTCGGACAGCGTGAGCTCGACGAACTCTTCTCTTCCCTCGAGAGGACCTTCTCCAATTGCACGTCGCACGCGTTCGAACTGCAGGCGTACGACGTGGTGGGCGACATGGCCTACACCGCCGGCCTCGAGCACACTTCGTGCTCCGTCGACGGTCAGCCGCGCAGCTACTCCTTGCGGGCTACGCAGGTGTACCGCCTCGAGGACGGCGAGTGGAAGGTAGCCCACCGCCATGGCGACACTGTGACCGAGTGACGGCACTGCCAGCCGAGTGTCTCCCGGAAAGCAGAAATCCCAGGCAGTGCCTGGATTTTCCGGTGGTAGCGGGGGCGGGATTTGAACCCGCGACCTTCGGGTTATGAGCCCGTGGCGGCGCAAAGTCCGACCCCGTCTCAGGGGCGCCGGAGGCTGATCAGCTCCTCGCGGCAGAAGTGCCCCGGATGGGGGATCCGAGCTTGGGCATGGGCCGGCGGCGGGGTGATCGCCATCGTTTTTGGCCTCGTCCGCGTTCACGGCACATCCTTCAAGGACGTGGCCCTGCCCGGCGTTCTGTACGCCTTCGCTGCCTTCGCCTTGGGTCTCGTTTTGATCGCCGAGCGTCGCGTCGCCGCGCTGCGGGTGATATGTGGAACTCGAACTCGGTGATCTCATGGCTGCTCACTGGCAGTGGCCTCCCCACAGAGATCCCCAGCCGGCCGCCGGAGAGCGCGCACCTGGATAGGAAGCGGGCATTGCCGTAGCACTCCGCCACACCAGGTCGAGAACGGGAAACAGACCCGCGAGGACTCGGACGCGCTCCCGCAACGGCATCTCGCGGGTGGGCTTACATACCGCTTCGCCGGTACATTGAACTTATGAACACGGGGGTTTCCGACTCAGAAGTGCATCTCAGGAATCTCCGATTTGTCATCGACTCCGAACTGGCTCATCTCGAGCTCGATGAGATGCTGGAGCAATCCCTGCAACGGGTACAGGAGGTCATGGCTGCCGACACGGTCGCGGTCCTGCTCCTCGACCCGAGTCGCCAGACCCTGATTGCGACCGCTGCCCGGGGGTTGGAGGAGGAGATCCGCCAGGGGGTCCGTGTACCGCTCAGCAAGGGGTTCGCCGGCCGCATCGCGGCGGAGCGCCGCCCCATCGCTCTAGATGAGGTCGACTCCAAGAGCGTGGTCAATCCCATCCTGTGGCGACGCGGTATCAGGGCCCTGCTGGGGGCGCCCCTGGTCGTGGAGGGCAGAGTGATCGGGGTGATCCACGTCGGGTCGCTGCAACCCCGGACCTTCAGTGATGACGACATCGAAATGCTTCAAGTGGCTGCCGACCGGATCGCTCTCGCTCTCTCCGCCCGGCTCGACGACGAGGTGCGCTCAGCGGCCTCGACCCTGCAGCGCAGCTTGCTCCCCCCGGTCCTGCCTTCCATCCCTGGTTTCGACCTAGCCGCTCGCTACTCCCCTGGTGAAGGTGACGTCGGCGGCGATTGGTACGACGTGTTCCCGTTGTCGGAGCGGGCAGTCGGCTTGGTGGTCGGCGACGTGGCCGGCAAGGGGCTGGGCCCGGCCACGGTCATGGGACGAACTCGCACCGCGCTTCGCGCCTATGCATTGGAGACAGACAGCCCGGCCCTGGTCCTCGGTCGTGTCCACCGGATGATGCGGCAGTTCGAGCACGAACAGATGGTCACGGTGATCTATGGGGTGCTGAACCCCGTCGAGAAGACCATCGTCATGTGCTCCGCGGGGCACCTTCCCCCTCTCCTCGCCCTGCCGAGCGGTTCGACCGAGTACGTCGATATCGAGCCGGGGCCTCCGTTGGGATTGGGACCGGAGCTGGAACGTCGCGACGTGTCACTGGAAATACCGGAGGGGGCCACTCTCTTTCTCTACACCGACGGCCTCATCGAACGACGCGGCGTGCCGTTGGATCAAGGGTTCGAGCAGCTGAGCCGGGCGGTGTCCACCCGCCCCGCCGAGGAAGCATGCGCCGAAATCCTGGAGGCACTCATGGGGAACGAATCATTGCTCGACGACATCGCGTTGTTGGCGGTGCGTCGCCTCGCCGAAGATCCCAAGGCGCCGGTCAGCTGAACGGGAGGCTCATGAAAAAACTCCCAGGCCTGAGACCTGGGGGTTCGTGGTAGCGGGGGCGGGATTTGAACCCGCGACCTTCGGGTAATGAGTTCCTATCCGGCGGTTTCGGCTGGTACTCGTTGGTGCTCAATAGTGCCCACTACCAGGGCTTTCGCGGAATCGTCGTGATGGCTGATGCCTGTGGATAACCCCTCGTGCCGACCCATCCGTTAGAAGATCCGTTAGAAGTCGGAAGTGATCTACTCGATCAAGGCGAACACGTCGGCCACCACCAGCTCAGCCGCAGCGTCGATGTCGTAGCCCTCTGGCCAGGCCGTCACCAGCGGGCGGATGTCTTCGCGGAAGGCCAGGCGCTTCACCTTCTCGCGTAGGTTCAGCTCGCCGCGGCGTCCGGTGTACCCGTCAGGCCGGTAGGGACCGAAGGCGTCGACGATGGACGAGGCCGGGACTTCGAGCCGGGTAAGGGCCAGCCACAGATCGAACAGATCGCGCCCCTTCGATCGCTGGAAGAGGGCTCGGATCTTCGTGGCCACGACCTCGTCGAGCGTGAAGGTGAGCACCTCGGCGCCACCGGTGAACCAGGAGGAGTCAACGTCGAACGGGATCTTGATGGGTGGGCGCGCCGGCGAGCGCTCGAAGGTGTTGACCTCGATCTTGATCCTCATCGGACCTGACCCAGTCTCATACTGCGCGCGCAGGAACATCTTGGGATGCTCGGTAAGCCTCGTCCGCACCTCCATACCGAGCCGCTTCCCGATCTGGGTGACGGCCCGGGTGAGCTCTCCGATCCCGCCGCTCGTAGTGCGGACGTAATCCAGGTCTTCGCTGTAGCGCAGCGGCTCGGGGACGTAGAGCTTGTGCATGCAGGTGCCGCCCCGGAACACCACCTCGTCGCCGAGGTACTCATCGTTGGCAATCTCCACGATGAGACGGGAGAGCAGCAGGTCTTGCTCGATCTGCTCGACGGTGGGCCATGGCACCCCGCGGCCCCATGCGGTGATCGCCGCTCGGGGGATCACGACGACTCTTCGTCCGGGTACTCGGCGACGATCACGTTCCAGCGCCGATCAGGCGTCCCTGATCGCCCATAGCTCGGGTCGAGGGGGGTGGGTGTGCTCCGCGAGGACGCCAGGGGCAACAGCGGTCCGGTGTCCACGACCACGTCGACTTGCGCCGCCATGTAGTCGAGTAGCCACCCCATTCGCTGAACGATGGAAGCCGGGTAGCCCGCGGCCACCTGGGCCAGACGACGTACATCGAGGGCGTCCTCGGCCAGCATCTCTCCGATGATGGTGGCTACGTTGAACAAGGCTCCGCTGGCGTCGGGGAACGCCACGAGATCGAGCACGGTGGCTTCACGAGTGGAGACGCGCATCGTGCCGGTCGGGGTGTTGACAGCATCGACGGGACGCTCCGAGGTGTGCACCGACGTGATGAACTCGATACGAACCCGCCCGAACGCCCGATCACGCAGCCGCGCCTGTGCCATCACCTGAAAGACCTGAGGACGCTGGTGCGCAAACCCGTGGGTCTCGGCCGCCGATAGGAGGCAGACGTAGTAGTCGTGACCGAGATGGCGCATCATCGGATCCACAAAGTGCGACGCCGGGACAGCACCCCAGGAGCGAAACTCGGGGGGGATCGCCACGTACAGTCCCTTGGTCGGGCTGAACAAGTGCCCTCGCCGCCGCAGCTGGGCTAGCGACGGTGCCACATGGTGCTCCGGAATACCGAGCAGCTCGGCAGCCTCGGCCGTGGTCACCCAATGCCGGCCACGCGAAAGCAACCAGTCAACCAGCTCCCGCGGCTCCGTACGAGTATCGAGCCTTGGGTCAGTCATGTATCAATACTAACCCAAGGCTTTAGTTTCGATACAATGACGACCAAGGGCCAAGAATGGACCCTCAGGCGGGAAATAGGGGAAACTCGTCCTGCCCTCCTGATATGAGAAACCACAGCATGACCAACTACCCAAGACCTGACAAGGTGCGCGAAGACGCTCTCGAAGCCGCCGTTCGTGACCTTGCTGAGGCTGCCACGGAAGAGGATCTCGCAGCGGCGATGGAGGCGGTGCGCCAGATCCCCATCGACCGTGACCGGATGCTGAACGCGCTCCGCGTGCCCGACGACGCGGGTGCGTACGAGCCGGCCCTGCGCGCCCTCCTGGAACGGATTCCCGACGGGTGGGGCCGGTGGATTGGCTGCGATGTCGGCTGGTACCCGATCCTGGCCCGTCTCGACCAGCAGCTGAAAGAGCTCGACCCGAACTACCAGGTCCACCAGATCAAAGAGAAGTTCGGCACGCTCTGCTTCTACTGGGAAGGTGACATCCCGAACGGAGATGCGATCGTCGGTGAGGCCGAGGCCGAGTCGGCACGGACGTGCGAATTCTGCGGGAGCCACGGAAACCTCCGCACCAAGGCTGACTGGCTGAAGACTCTCTGCGACGCCTGTGCGACGACGAAGGGATACGGCGATCTGCCAACCAAGAGGTGACCCAGCAGATTCGCCTCCGACCCAACGCACTGAGCCGATACCTCACGTTTCGCCCATACCTCACGAAGTAGTGAGGTATGGGATCGGCGGCAATCGAAAACACGGGACAGCGCCCAAGGCTGACACACCGGCTCAGAATTCACCGGCCTTCGAGCGGACGCGGTGAGCGCAGCGCGAGATTGGCATCTTCGACATCGAAGGAAGCGGGGTCGAAACCTGGAGGAGCCCACCTTCGCAGATCGTCGTGGTCGGCGTGGCTTGGATCGGCCAGGGCTCTCAGCAACTCGGCATAGCCCGGCGGACCACCGCAATCCTCCGGGGGACAGGCCCCCCTACCCGCCAGGCACAACGGGTACTCGACGCCAGGATCGGCGTCGGTGATCTTCTCCACTACGACATCGTGCTCCCAACCGTCCCCGAAGTCATAGTCCCATCGCATCTTGGAGCCGACCGTGGCTAGAACGTCACCCAGACGGTGCTCGTTCTCGTCCTGGTCGTTGCTGTCCCAGTCGGGATCGGCACTGCCGTACCAGGTTCCTTCGGCCTCGAAGACGTGGAGATGGCCACCCAGCCAACCCATGGCCGCTTCGAGAACCGAAGCCAGCTCGCCCAGGGGACTGTTCGAACGCACCACGATTCGCCGCCACACCGGCGGTTTCACCGAGCGAAGCGTGACCTTCAGTTGATGAACGGTGTTGGCCACAGGGCTCCCCAAGGGCTCTCGGTCTGGTCCGCCGGTTGGCGACGATAATCACTCGCCGCGTCGCAACCACGCGATCCCTTGACGCGTTCGGCTGCCTCCTCGCCGCGCACACCGGATCGGTGAAGGTCTGCGTGGGACACTTCTCGCCCTATTCCAGTGTCCTTTACTTAGGGCCACCCTAAGCTAAGCTTCTTGCATAACCTTTGCTTAGAGGATCGGAACCGAAGGATGGCTGAACTCCTCCGCAAACGATGGGACGCCCGCTTCCAAGGGATGACCCGCCGCGATCGGCAAGGCTGCAACTACGACGCCTACCTTCCCGACCCGCTCGCCGGCTGGAACCTGACCCTGCCTGGCGACGTGGCCGCCGACATCGCCGACGCCGAGACTGCGATCAGAGACCTCAACCAAGCGGGAACGACCCATGTCAGCCTCGAAGGACTGGCACGCTTCCTTCTCAGGGCCGAGTCGGTCGCCTCGTCGAAGATCGAGGGCCTCGACGCCGGAGCCCGTCGCCTGGTCGAAGCCGAAGCCCTCCTCGCCGAGGGCGGCGGGGCAGCCGACCGGGTCGCCGTCGAGGTCCTCGGCAACATCGCATCCATGGAGTCCGCGATCGAGCTGGCAGACCAAGAACGGGACATCACCCTCGCCGATCTCCTGGGGATCCATCAGATCCTCATGGAGCGATCCCCTACCCCCAAGCTCGGGGGTGTCATCCGCGAGGAACAGAACTGGATAGGCGGCAGCTCATACAACCCTTGCAGCGCCGCCTTCGTCCCACCGCCGGCCGAGTTCGTCAGGGAGCTCCTCGAAGACCTCACCGTCTACGTCAACGGAGATGAGCACCCGGCGCTCGTGCAGGCCGCGATCGCCCACGCCCAGTTCGAGACCATCCACCCCTTCGCCGACGGGAACGGACGCACCGGCCGCGCCCTGATCCACATCATCCTCCGCCGACGGGGTCTCGCCCCCGCCTTCGTCCCACCCATCAGCCTGGTCCTCGCCACGTGGGCCGACGACTACATCTCAGGGTTGACCGCGTTTCGCCACCACCACCCGGCCGACAGCCCCGATCGATCGACCGCGGCCCACGTCTGGCTCCGCACGATCGCCGGCGCCACGCTTCGCGCCTGCAACGACGCCCAGGCCTACGCCTCTCAGATCGACAACCTGGTCGACCACTGGCGGAGCTCACTCGGCGCCATCCGCAAGGGATCAGCCTTGGATCTCCTCCTACATGTCCTCCCCGGCGTTCCGCTCCTGACCGTCGACTCAGCGGCTCGCCTGATCGACCGATCCGACGTGGCCTCCGGCTCCGCATTCAACCGACTCGCTGAAGCCGGGATACTCGTCCAGCGCAACATCGGTAAACAGCGCTACCGCATCTTCGAAGCACCCGAAGTGCTCGAGCTCTTCACATCACTGGAGCGAGCACTCGCCAGCCCGACGGGAGACACCGCGACCTCAGCGCCTGTCCGGCCGGTACCTCGACGCTAATCCTGGCTAGCGGCTGCCCTCAGCCGGTCCGTGATGTCTTCGGCATCCTCGTGGTCGAGTAGGGCGCCTCTCATCATCACGACTGATCCATTGACATGGCTGCGATAGACCGACTGGGCTCGGACCACTTCCACGGGGAGGAGAACCGCTCGCCGGACGGCGTAGTCGTAGTCACGGAACAGCACGAAGGCAGCGAGGTCGAAGTCCCACGAACGGAATGGAGAGGTCTGGAGTTGGCCGGCCTTTGGTGGATCGGAAGTGACACGGGTCTTGACCTGGACACGCCGACCGTCCGCTAGCACGAAGTCATGCGATTTCACCGAAAAGTTGTCGACCAATGTGGCGCCGAGGGCGCGCGAGCACAGCCACTCGGCGTAGTCACCCGCCGGGGCGTTGGCGGATCGTACGACGCCGCGCCCACGCAACTCAGTGAGGATCTTCGCGTAACTGGAAAGCAACTCACCGACGCTCGTCTCCATGACCTATCCAGACTCCTGTTCTGACAGAGAAGCGGCGATTTCCGCGAACTCTGCGAGAGCCGCCTCTAAGTCCTCAGCGATCTCCGCGGCGATGACTGCGGGTGGTGGCAGGTTGTCGGTGTCCTCCAGCGATTCGTCGCGAAGCCAGAAGATGTCGAGGCTCGCCTTGTCACGGGCCATCAGCTCGTCGTAGGCGAACCGGCGGAAGCGCTCTAACTCGACTCGGGCGTGGCGGTCGTCGGGGCTGTAGGCCTTGATGAAGTCTTCCAACGCCTCGTGGGTCAGCGGGTTCTGCTTCAGCGTGAAATGCTGGTTGGTCCGCAGGTCGTAGATCCACAGCTCCTGAGTCCAGGGCTCTTCGCGGCCTGGCTTCTTGTCGAAGAACAGCACATTTGCCTTGACACCCTGGGCGTAGAACACACCGGTCGGAAGTCGGAGGAGGGTGTGGACGTCGCACTCATGGAGCAGCCGCCGCCGGACCGTCTCCCCTGCACCGCCCTCGAACAGCACGTTGTCGGGGACGACCACCGCCGCGCGGCCGTTGGTCTCCAGGATGGTTTTCACGTGTTGGACGAAGTTCAGCTGCTTGTTCGAGGTGGTTGCCCAGAAGTCCTCCCGAACCACCTGCAATGATTCACGACTTGCTTCACCGTCGACGACGATCGTCATGGACGACTTCTTCCCGAACGGCGGATTGGTGAGCACCATCGAGTATCGGTCACCCGGATCGGAGGCGAGCGAGTCCTCGACCTTGATCGGGCTCCCGCCGTTCGGTTGGCCGATCCCGTGTAGCAGCAGGTTCATCACGCACAGGCGGGCCGTGTTGTCGACGATCTCGTTACCCGACAGTGCATCGAAGCGAAGGTGCTTTTTCTGATCGGGATCGAGCCGGTGATGGTCTGCGATCCACTCGTGAGCCGCGATCAGGAATCCGCCGGTCCCACAAGCGGGATCGTTGACTGTCTCTTTCGGACCGGGCCGCATCACCTCGACGATGGCCCCGATGAGGGCCCGGGGCGTGAAGTACTGGCCGGCGCCTGACTTGAGGTCGGCAGCGTTCTTCTCGAGCAGTCCCTCGTAGAGGTCCCCTTTTACGTCGGCATCAAGGATCATCCACTGCTCCTGATCCATCAGGTCGACGATCAGGCGACGCAACTTGGCAGGGTCCTGGATGCGGTTCTGGGCCTTACGGAAGACGACGCCCAGCATCCCGTGCTCCTTCCCCAACTCGGTGAGGATGTGCCGGTAGTGAGTCTCCAGTTCGTCCCCGTCCTTCGACAACAGCGCTGGCCAATCAAGTCCGCTAGGGATGATTGGCGCCCGGTTGAACGGTGGCTTCGTCTGCTCGTCCGCCATCTTCAGGAATAGCAGGTATGTGAGCTGCTCGACGTAGTCACCGTAAGAGAGTCCGTCGTCGCGGAGCACGTCGCAGTAAGACCAAAGCTTGCGGACCAGCGTCTGCGGGTCGCTCACTTGTCCTCTCCTTCAACGACTGACGCTGCTTCGGCGGGCTCGGAACCGGGAGCGGCGGCCCCCACGGCGCCTGCTGATGGAAGCAGCGCTCTAATTGAGTCGGCCAACATCTGAAGCGCCGTCCAGCCGTCCAGCTCCCGCACCCCAGCAAGGCGCTTGCACGCTTCACGGGCGACGATCGGCTTGTTTGACCCGAGCTTCTGGCGCGCCTCCCCCTCGAAGGCCGCATACGCATCTGGGAAGAGTGCCCTCAAGGCGGTCTCGAAGTCAGGGTTCATGACCGCGTAGGTCTCTGAGGCAGAGATCGGCTCTCCTGGCACTTCCCAACTTGCCGGGTCTCTGCCCAGCGATGTCAGTAGATCCGCTCGTTTCACACCATCCTTGTCATCGTGTGAGTCGGCATCGAACGCAGCGAACGTCGGGATCTGGTAGGCGGTGTATAGCCTCACCCACCTCGCGATACTGCCGATTCCGCCTGCGCTCACAACCGCGATCCCCGCCTTGAGCACATCCACCCCACAGGCTTCGAGCAAGATCGGGAGCGCAAGCGCCTCGGTGGGCCCTTCCACAACCATGCAGACCCGCGCGAACAAGCCGGACTTCAGCTCCTCGGTTGCGCTCGCTGCATAGAAGTCTGGGAGGCTGTCGACATCTGCTTTGTCTGCCCCAAGGGCGCGGCAGTGCCCGACCAGGCTTTCGATGCCGTGTTGAACCACAGCTGTCGCGCCACCCTCGTCGGGCTTCCGGGTACATGCGATGCCATCCACGTGCGCCAGATCAAGGAACGCGGGACTGTGCGTCGTAACCACAACCTGGACACCGTCTTCGCTCATGGCGTGGACCTTCCGGCTTAGCCACTGCTGGGCAAGAGGGTGCAGGTGAGCCTCGGGCTCCTCGATGACCATCACTAGGCCAGCCTCGCCTGCCCCGTACGCCATGGCGTACGCGTGGGCGAAGGCGAGCGCGAGGATCTGCTCCTGGCCCGTTCCAAGCTCATCGAAGCTCCGCACCTGTCCGTCGCTCGTCGGCTGAACACGCAACGATCGGAAGTAGTTCGAGGGGTCGTATGCGGAGAAGTCCATCTCCAGCGCGTATGTGAGGTTCGCTCCGAATTCACCGGCCATACGTCGAAGTCCCTCGCTAAATCCCTTGAACTGCTCCACCTCCTTGAAGATCTCAACGATCGATGCGAATTGGCTGCGAAGCCTGCTCGCGCGATCATCGTCCTCGATCAGTACGTCGTGGAATCGTCTCATCAGTCGAGACAACAGCGTCCACTTGCTCGTATAGGACAGCTGATAACTCAGACGACGATCCGCCCCAACAACCACACAAGCGAGTTGCTCACGCTCAGCATTGCTCATCCACGCACTCGTCCCGTCGGAGAGCATCGCATCGAATGCGCAACTACGGTCCTCATCAGGGTCGTATCGCCAGCTGATCTGAATCACATCCAGGTCCCGCCGCATGTGTCGGATTCCGTCCACATCGAGCAATATCTGCATCGGGGCGGAGTCCCGGACGCGCTGGTGATAGTCGTGATCCTCAGGATTGAAACTCCCCGGCCATGTCTCACCGAGGGCGATGTCGAGTGCCCGGACGATGTTGGACTTGCCAGCGTTGTTCTCACCAATCAGAACAAGCGGACCGGTCTCCGGAAAGGCGACTTCGACCCAGCCACCAATCGAGCGGTAGTTCCGGACTTGAAGCTTGTTGATTCTCGCCACGTCACGCCAGCCTTCGCTCGAGCGAGTTGCACAATTGCCCTTCGAAGGCCTTCTGCAGGATGGACCGCCGAAGAGATCGGGACTTCTGAATGCTCGATTCGAGTGCAGCCGCCAGGACATCGACGAACGAGAGGAGACGTTGAACCTCAGCCACGATCCGGGACTGCTCTGCGACCGGAGGGAGCGGGATCGGCACCTGCTTGAGATCGCTGCCTGCGATACCAGTCTGGCCGGCGGTCGTGCGCCTCCGGGATCGTATGAACTCGAGCGATGTGCCAGTCGAGGACACGAGCTCCAAGAAACCCGAAAGGATGACTTCCTGGTCCGCGATCACTCGTATCAGCTTGTCGGGGTGTAACGCTCGGGGCGCTCCGCTCGGAACCACTGCGCACGCGCCGACGTATTCCGGCTGGCCGCTATACCTCGTATAGAGCAGGTCTCCCTCACGGACCGTGTACTTCCTGACAGTGACTGCATCCAGCCCATGCGCGAATCGAACATCGTCCAGATTCAGACTCATCGGGCGAACCGCGGAGATCCGGAAGATCGGTACGCCGCTCGTATCGTGATCGGGACGCGAAACGAATACGCCGTTCCGAACAAGCGATGTCACTTGCTCCAGAGTCACCACGGGCCATTGACTCGTCGATGTACCCGTCAGACGACCTTCGCCTCCGCCTTCAGCACTGATGCCCGGAAACGTATGAGGTTACGTTTCGCTCGGTGGAGGGACTCGACGCCGGCGTCGAGTCGGGAGAACTGCTCTTCGATCGTCTCGACGATCCGCTGCTGCTCGTCCAGAGGCGGGAGTGGCATTGAAGCTTTCCGAAGAAAGTCCGCCGGAACCCGCAGCTGGCCAGCCGTGCCTGTCATGTGGTGAGCCGCCTCGGCCCGGAAGCTGTGTTGAAGAACGAAATGGAGCAGGTAGCGCGCATCCAATCCGTTGCTCGGCCGCAGGACATGGAACTCGGTCGTTCCGAATGCCTGACCACTCGCTAGGTTCTTCGCGAGGGCAGCTTTACCGTTTTCCATCGACGGTGTGATCTTCGCAACGACAACATCACCGTCTTCGAATCGCCGGTAGCTCTTTCTCCGCAGTTCCCCGAACGGTCGCGTTTCGCTTGCATCGAGTCGCCCGGTCTCCGCTTCGCATGCCGCCATCGGGACGAACGAGACCAGGGAATCGTCGCTGGGCGGATCGGCAGTCGGGCGCGGATTGACCTCCGCTACCTCGCCAATCGCAACTTTCTCCCAGCTGGCTGGCGGCCCACTCACGCCACCAGCTCCTTGTTCAGCTCTTCCAAGAGCTCGGTCAGCTCGGGGCCAAAGACCTGGATCGCCTTGCCGAGGCCGCCTTCCTGGCTGAAGGGGGTGTAGTCGAAGTCGTAGGCGCTGATGCCGAGTGATGTGATGAGGTGGTTCTCGATCATGTCGAGCCAGCGTCGTTGCTCGTCGGTGAACTCGCGACCTGCCTGCTCCTGTTGAAGCAGCCACGCCTGGTATCGCTCCTCGACGACTTCCGCGTAGGGGACGAGTTCGTCGGAGAGGCCGAGGGCATAGCGGATGATCGACACGAGGTCGGTGAGGACGCGCCTGTCCGAGCCATGTACTTTCGATCCGTCCAACGCGGCGTACGCCTTCCACAGACGTTCTGTCGTCCAGGCTTGAGGGGTGCGCTCGATCGACGCTGCCAGTTCTTTGATCTCCGCGAAGCTTGGCCGGTCCTTCCAGGGGATGGAGTAGAAGAACCGGAGGGCCTCGATCTCGTCGCGGTGCTCCTCCAGGTAGGCGCGGAACCCGTCGGTGTACGACTTGGCCCATCCGGGCTCCTCGGTCACTGGTCCGGCGTCGATCAGGATGCCGCGGCTGGTCTCGTCGATGGTCTGCTGGTAGGACCGTTTGAGGTCCTGCCAGAGCTGGCGAAACTCGGGGTTGGCGGCGATGGGCTTCACCGCTTCCAGCACCATCTCTCGTTTGGCCTGGGCGAGGTGCTGTTCGGTCGGCTCCTCGTCGCCGGCCAGGGCCACGGCATGCGCCAGGTGCCGGTCAGGATCGGTGGCCTCCACCATCGCCGAGGTGAGAGATTGAAGGCTTTGGCCAAGCACTTCCTCCACACGTTCTCGGTCATCCTTGGTGATCTGGCGGTTGAGTCGAGCGAGCCGTCCCGCCAAGGAGGACACGTCCTCGACCGTCGCCATTCCGGCGGACACGTTCTTGAGCAGCTTCTTCAGCGGGGTTGTCGGCTGACGTTCCAGCGGGCGAGAGTCGATCAGGTTGGTCTCGGTCACTCCGACGGCGTCAACGATCACGAAGTGGGTCTTGGCTCCTGCGTCCGGGGTCACCGTCTCGAGGTCGGTGCGGTTGATCACCCTGGCGCCCCGGCCGATCATCTGCTCGAAGTAGATGCGCGACTTCACCGACCTCATGAACATCACGATCTCGATTGGCTTCACGTCGGTGCCGGTAGCGATCATGTCCACCGTCACTACGATCCGCGGGTCGTAGCTGTTGCGGAAGTTGGCCAACAGCTCCTCGGGTCTGCCGTCGTTGGTGCGGTAGGTGATCTTGACGGCGAACTCGTTTCCCTTGCCGAACTCCTCGCGCAGAATTTGGACTACGTCGTCGGCGTGGGAGTCGTCCTTGGCGAAGACCAGCGTCTTTGGCACCTGGCTCCCGTCGCAGGGTTACGGACGATCAACCCGTCATCGACCGCGTCTTCCAGGGCTCGGTGCAGGGTGAGGTGCACGTTGTGGACTGTCTTGGGTGACGGCCGCTTTCCGTTCCTGGACGAGTTCCCGTCCTGAACCCAGGCATACAGGGTCTTGACGTGGTTGCGGGTGAGCGCCTGCAACGGCACTGCAGCAGTACGCACACGTGTTACCGCAGCAGCAGGCTGATGCCGTGAATCGGCTGGCGGCCCAGCTTCTCGGTTAGGCGTGAAGACCATCCTCCCAGCAGGTCGACGGAGATTGAGAAGCGAGCAGGCCCTTACCCGGCTGTCGTCGATCGGCCCGCCCACCGATGCCTGCGCGGTTACCCGGATCTCAGGTTTCCGACGCACCGGATGAAGCCTCGAAAGCCGATCTGAGGTTTGCGAAGAACGCATCCGCCGTCTCTGTAACCAGTCGATCCTGTATCGACCGCAACGGCTTGTCCTTCCAATGTGGCACCCGCTTCCCACCAAAGTCCGCGACGGTCGACACCAGGAATGGGCTTACCCAAATCTCATCCAGCCCTCGCGCAAAGTCCTCTCCCTCAAGTACGCGCACCACATCGCGATCTCGCATGCTTACGCCAACATAGATCCAGAGCCGTGGTTCATCATTTGGAGTAATCAGCCTTCGAAGCGCGCCCAGTTTGCCTGCACCTACCCCTTGCTCGGTTTGCTCCTGACTCACGACACACGTCTCAACGGCGCTTATGGTTCCGTGCAACTTGAGTACGGGAATGGCTTGTTCGTCACCTGCAAGGTATTGCGCCACGTAGTCGGCGGCCCCGTTGAACTCATCTTCGGACGCGTAGACGTTCAACGGAACATCCGTGTGTGTCTCCACAAGAAGGTCGAAGTTAACCTCTACGATGATGACTCGGCCGGCAGCGATCTCCAGGACGCGCATTAGATCGAGAACCGCAGAGCCAGGTGCCTCGATAACATCGTCATGATGCTCACGGAATTCTTGGAGCGTGGGCAGGTCTGTGTAGATTCGCTTCTCTGCAGTTATGACGCGCTCGAGTGTGAGCTGTCGTATGAACTGGTCTTCGGGCATTTCGATTTCAGACTCGGATAACCACCCTGGCTTCTCCGACAGCCAGCCATGGAATCGAGAAGCGAGCTCCACCGAGGTTGGTGATTCCTCTTCGGGTACACCTAGTAGCCGACGAATCGCACCATCGCGGACCGAGTCACCCAGCGGCAACCGTGAACTTGCAGCAAAACCTGCACCGAGGAAGATGACGAAAGGGTGCGGGTGACGGGCAATCCGCGCGGTAACAGCCGTGAGGTTGTCGCGCCGTTGCCGTCGCAGCAAGCGCTCACCCTCGATGGCGAACTTGAACCCGTGGTCTGTCTGGCAATGTAACTCGATGTCGATGGCCGACTCAGCAACGACGACCAGTGTCTTAAGGCTGCTGCTGCCCATAGCTGAGAAATGAGCCATCGTCAGCTGCCACACGGCGCGTCTAAACGGAAGATCGATCGGTCCCTCCTCGTATGCAATGATCGCAAACTGATGGTGATCCAAGTCTTGGTGGGTTGCCGCTCTAGCCAGAGCTAGGAGGGTCAGCTCTCCAGCGCTGGGATCAGCAGCGATAGACGGATTCTCGAGCACGGCCTCCACGAGTCCGTCGGGAAGATCCGTAACAACTACGCGTCTGCCGGTTGGAACGACGAGGGCTGCCTCTACGGCAGCACGCCTGACAGGATCCGACGTCCCTGGAACAGGCCCATGTAGCTCAGACTGGGTCGAATCCCCTGTGTCAAACAGTTGGCCCTCCAACAGCTCAGAGAGAGCCCTGAGAATCGGGCGAGCCGTCTGTAGATCGTCAACGATCACAGGTACAACCGTGATCGCGCCTGGTGCCGATCGTTCATGCGTCAACACAAGTTCGTGCGCAAGCTCGAACAGAGCAGCTGCAGTGGTCACTGCGTCGATGAGATATAAAGAGACAGCCGGTCTGCAAGCCGCTCTCGAAGTCGCGCCGTATCGAGGGGCCGCTCATGACTGAGCCTGAAACCGGCCAAGTTGGGCAATTGACCGCGTAAGGCCTGGACCAGGGCGTCGTAGGCTTCGAGAAATCGATCACGGGTCGCTCGTGCCCGATGACCGCGAACCAAGTCGCGGGCGATGACTTCAATAACATCGTCAACCATCGCACCACGAATCCAGACCCGACCATTCTGGCCACCGCGCGCATCAACCACTACAAGGGCTTCGCCCAACCGACGCCTAGCTTCATAAAGCATCCAGCCGCTGACGAGACGCGGATTTCCGCGGTTCCGCCGCCGAGACGGAGCGAGAATGTCACCAAAGGCTTGAACCGGAGCAAAGAAAGCTCGGTCAACTGCGTCGCGCTCAGCACCAGAGGCAAAGCGCGTAAGGGCCCGGTCCTCGTTTGTACATCGATTCACGAGCAACGCAATGACGACGCCCGCTGCGGGAATCTGCAGCGGGTTCGTAGTGCCTGCAAGGAGGTCGATAACCGACTTCAGACGATGACGCGACCAGTCTCGATATAGCAGACCTAGGCGACGCTCATACGGAAGGAGTTCGGTATCGCCGATCACGTAGCCAGGCAGGTCACTCGGGAGACGATCAAGTAACTCAAGTGCGCAGCGGCCCT
>Ga0326597_10003118_pt1 | contig 24193 bp, 18 predicted proteins | sample RVTome_12_FD_203789 | JGI IMG/M metagenome (GOLD analysis project Ga0326597, IMG submission 203789) | Soil microbial communities from uranium-contaminated site in the Upper Colorado River Basin, Wyoming, United States - RVT100D185 | ecosystem: Environmental > Terrestrial > Soil > Contaminated >... | reverse complement strand
GAGGATCCAGGGTGGCGTGCGCCTCCCGGACGACCTTGATGATGGTCTCACGGCGGTCCAGGTGAACCCGGAGCTGCCCTGAACGAGCCTTCACGCGGGCAGCGAAGTCAGAGGCACCACGGGGCGCCGGCTTCGCGACCTTGGGCTTAGGAGAGATCGGAATCACCTCTCATGGCGGGCGCGATGGGGCATACCGGTATGTGGCTTGTGCCGCTAAGTCCTTTTGAAGGCAATAAATATATCACGATCGCACCCCGGCCCCCAGAACGGCCGGCGGCCGAACCCGGGATGAGCGACCCCAGAGCGCGGGCAGGCGCGGTCCCGTGGTACGATGCACGGTCTTGAGGTTGACCCGATGACAATGCTGGATAGGATGCGTCGCCACAAGGGCTGGCTCAAGTGGAGCCTTGGCCTGGTGGTGCTTGCCTTCGTCGTGTTCTACATTCCGAGTTTCCTGAGCGACCCCACCGCGGTGGGTATCGGCGCCGCGCCCAACGAAGTGATCGCCGAAATCGAGGGTCGCGACGTCACGGCCGGTCAGTTCTTGCAGCGGTACAACGCCCAGATGCAAGCCTACCGTTCCGCGTACGGCGGCAGCCTCAACGACCAGATCCTCCGCCAACTGGGTATCGATCAGCAGATTCTTCAACAGATGATCGACGAACAGGCCGCGCTCATCGAGGCCGAGCGCCAGGGTCTTTACGTCAGCGACGAGGAGCTGGCCCAGACGATCTTCGCCATTCCGGGTCTCCAGGAAAATGGACAATTCATCGGGGAGCAACGCTACGAACTTCTCCTCCGAAGCCAGCTCCCGCCACAGACGAAAGCCGGCTTCGAAGCGAACCTGCGCCAGAGTCTGATGATCGACAAGCTCCGCGCGGCGGTCACCGACTGGATGACGGTCTCCGACGAGGAGGTCGATCGAGAGTTCACCCTCCGCAACGAAAGAGTCAGGCTGGAGGTGGTCGCACTGACGGCTGATTCGTTCCGCGATCAAGTCACGGTGACTGATCCCGAAGTGGCGGCTTACTTCGAGTCGCGCCGAGAAGACTATCGCATTGGCGAGCAGCGCAAGGTCAAGATGCTTCTCCTCGACCGCGACTTGGCGTTGACGAAGGTCGTTCTGCCCGCGGGCGATGTTGAGCGGTTCTACAACGACAACATCCAGCAGTATCAGACACCAGAGCAGATCCGCGCGAGCCACATTCTGTTGAACACCGCCGGAAAGGACGAAGCGACGGTTCGCCAGGAGGCCGAGGACATATTGCAGCAGGTGAAGGCGGGCGGCGATTTCGCGGCACTCGCGAGCAAGTTCTCCGAAGACGAGGGATCGAGAGCCAACGGCGGCGACCTCGACTACTTCGCACGCGGCCGCATGGTCCCGGAGTTCGAGACGGCGGCATTCGCGCTCGAGGTGGGTCAGACCAGCGAACTGGTCCAGAGCCAGTTCGGCTTCCATATCATCAAGGTCACAGACAAGAGGCCCGCGGTCACGCAACCGCTTGACGACGTTAGGCCCCAGATCGAAGACCAGCTGAAACGGCAGCGCGCCGACCAGCAGGTTGCCGCGCAGGCGAACCAGTTGGCTTCACGGATCGCCACTCCGTCGGATCTCGACGCGATCGCACGCGAGGCCGGCCTGACGACTTCGGAGACCGACTTCTTCGGACTCGAGGATCCGGTGCCCGGATTGGGTGCGGCTCCGGCGGTGGCGGCAGCAGCGTTTCAGCTGGCGGACGGCGCCATCAGCCCCTCGATTGCGTCGCCTCGAGGCCCGGTGTTTCTGACCGTCACGGAGAAACGTGATCCCTACCTGCCGACGCTTGACGAGGTGAGAGACCGGGTGCGCGAGGACCTCATCCAGAGTCGCGCCACGGAGCTGAGTCGCCAGCGCGCAGCCGCCATTGCTTCGGCGCTACGGTCCGCCCGCGATTTCGCGGCCGCGGCCGAAGCCCAGGGATTCGAGGCAAGCGAAACCGCTCTCATCGCGCGCCAGTCGCCTCTCCCCGGTATCGGGGTGAGCGCCGAGGTTGACGACGTGGCGTTCAGTCTGCCCGTTGGTGATGTCAGCGAGCCGATCACAACTGACGCCGGAACGGTGATCGTTCGGATTGCCGAACGCGACGAGGTGACACCGGCAGAGTTGCAGCAGGGCCGGGAGGTCTTCCGCAGCGAATTCCTCGGCGAGCGACGAGACCGCTTCTTCACCGCCTACCTGGCGAAGGCCAAGGAACGGATGGCCATCCAAGTCAATCAGGCGGTCATCACCCGAATGTTGGCTGCGACGCTCTAGCCGGCCCCGGGGCTCTCAGCGCACGAACGCATACGGCATCAGCGCCAGGGGCTCACCGCGCCTGAACACCCGAGGTGACACCGTGAGGGCGGCCAATACCCGGGCGTCAGACCCGCCGACCAGCCTCGTCCAGGCTCCGCTCCCAGCGGTGCCCGCGAGCCGCTCGGTGATCGCTTCGTACAACGTCCGAGGCGACGGGTAGGTTACCAACTCGACGTCTTCATCCTCGGGGATGCCGGCTCGATCTCTTGCCACGGCGATCGCGGTGTCGAGACCACCCAGCAGATCCACAAGACCGAGATCTCGCGCCTGTTGGCCCGTCCAGACTCGTCCCTGCGCCACGGCCTCGAGCTGTGCCGGGGTCTGGCGACGGGCCTCCGCGGCTTTGTTGATGAATCCGTCGTAGAACACGCGCATGTAGTCCATGATCTTGTCCCGCTGCTCGGGCGTGAAGGGCGTAAACGGCGAGGATATCGTCGCGTTGCGGCCAGACTGCACCGTCGCTGTGCCGACGCCAATCTTGGCCAGCGCTTCCCCAATCGCGACCTTCCCTCCGAAGATACCAATGGAGCCCGTCAGGGTCGCGGGCTGCGCCACGATGACCTCGGCGGGCATGGAGATGTAGTAGCCGCCGGATGCCGCCAGGTCAGACATGGACGCGATGAGCGGTCGTGTAGGAGTCTGCTCGCGAGCGATGGTGAGCGCTCGCCAGATGACATCCGACGCCACGGATGAGCCGCCTGGGCTGTCCACCCTCAAGACGATCGCCTTGATCGACTCGTCATCACGAATGCGCTGAATCTGCTTCACGATGGTGTCGGAACCGACAATGGCCCCATTGACCGTGTCGTAGGTACTCTCCCCTGAGGCGATCACGCCCGCCGCGTACAGCACCGCAATTCGGGACCGAGGCCTGATGCCGACCGACTCGGGGCTCACCCGCCGGTACTCCGACTCCTCCACTCTGGGCAGGTCGCCGGCGAAGAGGTCTTGGGCCACACTCCGCTCGTCGATCTGGTCGAGATAAGCCAGATCGTCGATCAACCCGGCGGCCCGGGCCGTCTCTGGGGTGAATGGCCCTTCATCGATCAGCAACCGTACGTCATCGGCGCTCTTGTTTCGCGCCGCCGCAATATCGCTGACGATCTGTTCGAACAGGTCGTGGTTGAGTGATTCCGACATCTCACGGTGCTCTGGCGTCGGTTCAGTCTCGGTGAATTGATTGACCGCCGTTTTATAGGCGCCGATGTGGACGAAATCCGGGTAGGCGCCAAGCTTGTCGAGCGCGCCGCGCAGAAATACCTCGTAGGAGGCGACGCCGGCGAGATCCAGCGGGCTCGTCGGCAGGAGGAAGACCCGATCGGCAGCACTGGCAAGGTAGTACTCGCGGTCACCGCCGTACTCGAGAAACGCCACGACAGACTTACCGGACCGTCGAAAATCCACGATCGCGGCGCGCAGCTCCTGCACCTTGGCCCAGAAGGGCAGCTCGAGCGTCGCAGGCAGCAGCAGCACGCCGGCAATGCGAGGATCGCGTTTGGCCTTGCCCAGGCTCTCGACAAGAGTTCGAACGGTCGAACCCTTTCCGCCAAGCACCTGGTCCAGCACATCGTCCGGTTGCACCTCGAGCAGTTCTCCGCCTGGCCGCAGCACGAGCAGCGCGCTGTCGGGCACGGATGGCCCGCGAGAGGACGCAAGGTAGCCAACCAGGGCGACGGCGACAAAGAACACCGTTATCGCCCCGATGAGGGTGACAAGAGTCGTGATGCTGCGACGTAGACGCACGAGTGACCTCCTGAAAAGCGCGGCGGCGCAATGCCGTGCCAGCCCAGAATGCCACGTATAATCCCCGCATGCGGAATCTTGTTTATTGGCCACTCATCGGCCTGATCGTCGTGGCCGGCTGCGGTGGCGACTCCGAAAGGACCCTCGTGCCAGAACTCATCAAACAGGACGCCCGTGCGGGCACCGGAGCCGAAGCCGTCGCCGGTCGCACCGTCACTGTGCACTACACCGGCTGGCTGTACGACCCGTCCGCCCCCGATTTCAAAGGTGCCAAGTTCGATAGTTCACGAGATCGCAACGAACCGTTCTCGTTCGGCCTCGGCAGCGGCCAGGTGATCGCCGGATGGGACGAAGGTGTCGCGGGCATGAAGGTCGGTGGTCAGCGTACGCTGACGATTCCGCCCGCCATGGGATACGGCGCTCAAGGAGCTGGAGGCGTGATCCCGCCGAACGCTACCTTGCTGTTCGACGTCGAGCTACTCGACGTAAAATGACCGGCGGCCTCCGGCCGGTGATGAAGACGACACCGCCAACCGGAAAGATTCAGCACTACCCGCCATCAACCCCACATCGCGACCGCCCACCGTACGACCGAGGGCGGGCAGACGTCACGGGTCATGACGGCGATGCTGAATCCTCTCTAACGGATCTCCCGAACAGGTCAATCACCAGTGGCGCTGCGTATCGGTTTCGATCTTGACGGGGTGCTCGCCGATATGGACGCGGCGCTCGCCGGGTATGCCGACGTGCTGTTTGGTCCGCCTCCGACCCTGCGCGCCTCAGACGGTAGCGAGACAGCAGCCCCGAGCTCGGATGGCACCCCTGACGCCATTCCCAGCACGATCCCGCTTCGGATCAGACGACCGCTCTCGGCTCGTCAGCAGCACCTGCTCTGGCGACGCGTGCGAGGGACCGACTGCTTCTGGGAGTCGCTCGAAGAGACCGAGCCAGGGATCGTATCGCGTCTGGCCGAACTTGCCGCCAGGCGACGGTGGGAGATCCTCTTTCTCACGCGGCGCCCACCGACCGTGGGCGCGACGGCGCAGATCCAGTCGCAACGCTGGCTCGCGTCGAAGGGCTTCGACCTGCCAAGCGTGTACGTGGTCGCGAAATCGCGCGGCATGATAGCCGCCTCGCTCAGCCTCGACGTTGTCGTGGACGATACACCCGACAATTGCGTGGACGTGGCCAACGATTCGGGGGCGCGCGCGATCGCCGTTGTCCGGGAACCGCACGCGGCGCCACACGCGGTGCTGAGCACGATGGGTATCGCCGTCGTCGGGTCGACCGACGAGTGCTTGACGCGGCTCGTCGCAATCGATGCCGAAATCAACCGGCGCCCCAGCGCACTCGAGCGTCTCGCGCGCAGGCTCGGCCTCACGCGGCGAGCGGACCGATGAGTGCGTCGAACACGACCAGGCCCCTCTCGGGACGAGAACCACGAAGGGCCGTGTTCCTCGACCGCGACGGAACGATCAACGTCGAGGTGGAGCACCTCAAGCGCGCGGAGGAACTCGAGCTGTTCGGTGGAGCGGCGGAGGCGGTGGGACGCCTGAATCGGGCAGGCTATCTCGCGGTGGTCGTTACGAATCAATCGGTCGTCGCACGAGGAGAGGTCACGCGAGAGGGGCTCGAACGGATTCACGCCCACCTCGATCACCTGCTCGGGCTCCATCATGCCTATCTCGATCGGATCTATGCGTGCCCCCATTACCCGGACCCAGGGCTGCCGGGCGGAATCGCGGAGCTTCTTGTCGACTGCACGTGCAGAAAACCGGCAACCGGGTCCATTGACGCCGCGTGTCGAGACCTGGGGATCAACCTGGCAGAGTCGTGGCTGGTGGGAGATACCACGTCGGACATCGAGACAGGTCGACGCGCCCGGCTCACGACCATTCTGGTGCAAACGGGCCATGCGGGCCACGACGGTCGGTTCCCCCTGGACCCTGACTACGTGATGGCGGATCTCGCCGCAGCGGTCGACTGGATCCTCGAGGGACACCCCGCTCTCCGGCGGCGGATGGCGCCGGTCGTCGCCGCGGCGGCCGGCGCGCGCCTCGTCGTCATCGGCGGCCTCGCGCGTTCCGGCAAGAGCTCGGCCGCGCGCGTTCTGCAAGAGGCCGCGTCCGCGACCGGCCGCGCGGCGCATGTGATCCCTCTCGACTTGTGGTTGTGCCCGGGGCCGGAGGACGAGGCGAACAGCGCGACAGCGCGGTACGATATCGAGGACATGCTCGTCACCGTCAGACGCCTCGTCGGCCACCGCGATCGAATCGCGGTCGAACTGCCCGCCGACAACGGTGCGGTGCGTTCCGGGCGGGGGCACTCTCGCCACTTCTCAATTGACGCCGACGATTTGCTCATCGTCGAGGGCGCACCAGCGCTGCTGGTCGATCGCCTCGTCCGACTGGCAGATGTCCGCGTCCATATGGCCAGGCCAGCCAGCGAACAGGCGACAGAACGGCGAGCCGGTCCTCGTCAGCGTCAGATGTCGGAAGAGACTGGTGACGTGCGGTCGGCGTCGCCCCCGACGGACGAAGCGACGAAGGTCGAAGCTGCCAAGGCTCGAGCGGACTTCATCGTGGCTGCCTGGATAGCGGCATGATGATCATGACGTCGGCCCGACTGGTGAATCTCGGTCGAGTCAGAGGGAAGATGGATGACGTGCTTGCGAAGGTCGTCCTTTGCCACACAACGGACAAACTATGAAGACGCCGTCCTCATTCTCAGGTTACCTCTCGGCGCATGCGCGACTGCACGCTTCCCTGGACGCGCGAGCGTTTCAGACCGGCATTGATCTTATCCAAGCCGCGTTCGAACGTGGAAATCAGATCTTCACCTGCGGCAATGGTGGGAGCGCCCACACGGCATCGCACTACGTCACGGACTGGAACAACGCGATTTCTTCAGCCACGGGCATGCGGTTTCGTGGCAGGTCATTGTCCGACAACAGCGGAATTGTCACGGCACTTGCCAACGACTCTACGTTCACGGAAATCTTCTCGGGTCAGCTCGCGGCGTTGCTCGACCCGAATGATCTGCTGATTGCGATCAGCGGTAGTGGCAACTCCCCGAACGTCGTACGAGCGGTCGAGTATGCCAACGAGGCCGGGGCCGAAACGCTCGCCGTAGTTGGCTACGACGGGGGACAGCTCAAACGTGTCGCCAAACAGGCCGTCTGGGTGCCCTCCTTCGACATGCAACTGTGCGAGGACATCCACCTCATGTTCGGGCACATGGTGATGAAAGCGCTCAGCGGCACCTACATCGACGACTGACCAGCAAGTCCGGCCACGACTTCCCGAAGAGCGGCGCAGATCCGGTCCTGGTCCGAGGTGGTCAACATTGGATACATCGGTAGCGACATGATCTCCCTGGCGGCCTGTTCGGTCACCGGGAGCGAACCTTCGCCGTACCCAAGCGCGGCATAACCGCGCATCCTGTGGATCGGCCACGGGTAGTGGATGCCGACCGTGACGTCGCGCGCAGCAAGACCCTTGACGATCGCATCTCGAGCTGGGTGCCGTACGACGTACAGGTGATACACATGGCCGCGCTCCGGTGGGGCCAGGGGCAGCGTCAGGCCGAGCCCCCTGAGCTGCTCGTCGTATCGCCGCGCCAGTGCCCGGCGAGCAGCGATGTACCTTGAAATCCGCGGCAGCTTGCGCCGAAGGATCTCCGCCTGCAGTTCGTCCAGGCGCGAGTTGTATCCGTGTTCCTCCGCATAGTAGGTACCTCCGGTACCGTACGCCCGAAGCCTGCGGAGCCGTGCCGCGAGCACCTTGTCCGAGGTCACCACCATGCCGCCGTCGCCGTAGGCGCCCAGGACCTTGGTCGGATAGAAGGAAAACGCCGCCAGGCGGGACGTGGAGCCGGCCGGCCGACCACGATACCGCGCGCCGGTGCATTGCGCGCAATCCTCGAGCACGGAAAGACCGTGACGAGAGGCCACGGCCTCGACCACGTCCATATCCACACACTGCCCAAACAGGTGAACGGGAACGATGCAGCGGGTCCGCGGCGTGATGGCGGCCTCGAGCGCTGACACATCCATCAGGTAGGTCGCCGGATCGATATCGACGAATCGAGGCGCCCCGCCGGCGGATACGATGGCGGCCACGGTCGGAATGGCCGTGTTGGCGGTCGTGATGACTTCGTCGCCAGGACCGATATCGAGAGCACGAAGCCCGAGTGTCAGGGCATCGGTACCGCTGTTCAGCCCGACGCCCTCTTGCGCGCCGCAGTACGACGAGAACTCTCGCTCGAATGATCGAACGCTCTCGCCGAGGATCAGACAGCCTGAGCGCATGACCTGATCGACGGCCGCCAGGAGATCGGCGCGCTCGGCCTCGTATTCCTGACGGTAGTCCCACACACGAATGGTCATTGACGGGGCGTCCGAAGGATACCTGATTGGGCGCAGCGGCGGGAATGTGCTAAGTACCGCTCTCTTTGTGCCGATAAGAGCAACCGTGACAACTACCGTGTCGACCAGGCCGCTTCTCAAATGGGTAGGCGGCAAGCGACAGCTACTCCCCGCCCTCCGTCGTTACTATCCGCCCCACTTCGATCGGTACTGCGAGCCGTTCACCGGTAGCGGCGCGGTCTTCTTCGACCTCCATGCCGCCGGGCGGCTCGAGAGTCGGCACGCCAGACTGGCAGACGCCAATCCGGACCTGATCGGCTGCTATCGGACGGTCCGTGATGACGCGGACCGCGTCATCGCAGCACTCGCAGCGCTCGAGCACGAACATCGCGCCCGCGGGGCCGACTGCTACTACGATGTTCGCGATCGCCGATTCAATCCCGCGCGCGTGTCGCTCACGCCCGGGGATCCGGCGATGGCGAAACGGTACACGCCCGAACTCGCTGCCATGCTCATTTATCTGAATCGGACCGGATTCAATGGGCTCTTCCGGCTGAACCGCCGAGGCGAGTACAACGTGCCGGCCGGACGATACGCCAATCCCGGGATCTGCGATGCCGAGCACATCCGCTCGGTTGCCAGGGCCCTCTCGTCGCAGAACGTCACGCTCGAGTGCACGCCGTTCGATCGAGTCCTCGCCGAAGCCGCCGCCGGCGACTTCGTCTACTGCGACCCGCCCTACGCCCCGATCAGTCACACGGCTGCGTTCGCGCACTACACAGCAGGCGGCTTCAGCAGCGATGACCAGACAAGGTTGCGGAAGGCGGTAGTCGGAGCAGCCCGGCGCGGCGCCGTAGTCCTGTTGTCCAACTCCAGTGCTCCCGAGATCGTTTCCGCCTATGGCGGCCGACAAGCGCGTGCTGCCGGATTGACGCTCCAGTTCGTCCCGGCACGACGCGCGATCAACTCCCGCGCAGAGTTGCGGGGACCAGTGGATGAGGTCATCGTCACGAACATGGCAGTGGCTGGTCGGAAGCTGCGGATGGCCAGGCTGACCCTCCGCCCGCCGGCCGATGCCGGCCTGCCCTTCGCGGCCCGCGCTGGACGACGGCCTGCGTAGACCGGCCAGAAGTTGGCGCCCCCGGGCCAATCGACCGTGCTATTCTGGCGTCACGCGAAAGTGGCGGAACTGGCAGACGCGCCAGACTTAGGATCTGGTACCCGAAAGGGTATGGGGGTTCGAGTCCCTCCTTTCGCACCACCCGACCGGATGGCGGCTTGCCCTTGATCGCGGCGGGCCAACGTCGAATGGCCACCATCGGGAACCCCGAACCTGGGCGGCGAGCCGAGGGTTGTCCCAGACTTTTTCCCATGAAGACCGAGTTCACCGACACCAGCGAGACTCAGAAGACCCTGTCCATCGAGATCCCGACCGAAATCGTCGACGCCGAGATCAACCGGGTCGCGCGCGGGTACACGAAGCAGGCACGGCTGCCCGGCTTCCGGCCCGGCAAGGTGCCTCAGAGCTTGGTCAAGAAACGATTCCGGGATCAGATCTTCGATGATGTGTTGCATGGCCTGGTCCCACGCGCCGTCGACGAGGCCCTGCACGAGCGCGGCATCGAGCCCGTGGACACGCCAAGCATCAAGGACGTCACGCTCGAGGAAGGCCGCCCACTGACGTTCACCGCGGCGATCGAAACCGTTCCATCCTTCGATCCAGGTGACCTGGGTTCGCTGTCGCTGCGCCAACCAGCCTCGGACGTCGCGCCCGACGCGGTCGACAATGTGCTCCAGCGCCTGCGCGAGCGCGCAGGCAAGTACGAGCCGGTCGAAGGACGCCCTGTTACCGACAGCGACGCTGTTGTGCTCCGGCTCGACCGGACGGGCCCCGACGGTCAGGTCGACCATCACGACGACGTCAACGTGCAGCTGGGCACGGAGAGCAGTCCCCCGGGATTCGATTCGAATCTGGTCGGTATGAGTGCTGGCGAGACGAAGACATTCACCATCCAGTTCCCCGAAACCTACCCCGCGGCGGAACTGGCCAACACTGCTCAGACCTACGCGGTCACGGTCAAGAACATTCGCCGTCGCGTATTGCCCGACCTGGACGACGAATTCGCCAAGGACGTAGGCGGGTTCGAATCGTTGTCAGCGCTGCGAGCTCGGATCCTGACCGATCTGACGGAGGAAGCCGCCGACAACGCCAGGCAGCAGCTACGGACGCAGATCCTCGCCCAGCTCTCCGCCCGGGTGACGTTCGAACTGCCTCCCTCGCTGGTGGAGCGGGAGATGGACCGTCGCCTCGAGGAACTCGCCCGACAGCTGCGAGCCGAAAATGTCGATCCCAAGGACGCCGGGATCGACTGGGGGCAGTTTCGGGAGGCGCAACGGGAGCCGGCGCGACGTGCGGTGGCGAGCACCTTGACCCTTGACGAGATCGCCCGACGGGAGGGGATTACGGTTGGCGGCGAAGATGTCGATAAGGAGATTGAACGTTTCGCAGCGCGGGCTGGGCGGACACCGGCAGCCTTGCGGGCACAACTCGAAAAAGAGGGCGGAATCTCCAGGCTCTATTCCGGTTTGCGGCGGGAGAAGGCGGTTGACTTGGCCATGTCGCGTGCTAAGATGACTGGTGAGTGACGTTTCGTCGCTCCTGGAGGCAGGATAGGCCTCCCTCTGTCACGCCTTCCCAATTCTCAACCACAATCCACCGCGACTGATTGTTATGCGCCATGTGACGGAACCACGCGCCCAGTTGGTACCGATGGTGGTCGAACAGACCAACCGCGGCGAGCGAGCCTACGACATCTACTCGCGGCTGCTGAAGGACAGCATCGTCTTCATCGGTACACCGATCGACGATCAGATCGCCAATCTCGCCATCGCGCAGATGCTGTTCCTGGAAGCCGAGGATCCCGACAAGGACATCCAGTTGTACATCAACAGTCCTGGGGGGTCGATTACCGCCGGCCTCGCGATCTACGACACGATGCAGTTCATCAAGCCGGATGTGCAGACGACCTGCATCGGGCAGGCGGCCTCAATGGCGGCGGTTCTGTTGGCAGGCGGCGCCAAGGGCAAGCGCTTCTCGCTACCCAATTCGAGAATCATGATCCACCAGCCGCTCATGCAGGGCCTGGCAGGTCAAGCGACCGACATCGACATTGCGGCACGCGAAATCTTGCGTATGCGGGAACGACTGAACGAGATCCTCGTGTCCCACACTGGGCAGCCAGTCAAGCGCATTCAGGAAGACACCGAACGGGATTACATCATGTCGGCGGATCAGGGGAAGGAGTACGGGATAATCGATGACGTCATCCGGAAACGGGTGTAACATCGAATTCAGCTACAGGTTCTCGGCTGCAAGGCCAGAGCGGCAACGCTGAAGCCCACCGTCACCAGTATGGTCAAGAAGAACGGCGAGACCGAAATTCTCCGCTGCTCGTTCTGCAACAAGGATCAGAACGACGTCCGCAAGCTCATCGCGGGCCCGACAGTCTTCATCTGCGACGAGTGTGTCGAGGTCTGCAACGACATCATCGCGGACGACAACAAGTTCGAGAACCGTGGTGCACGGTCCGCGCTTCCGTCCCCGCCCGAGATCAAGAAGTTCCTCGACGAGTACGTGATCGGCCAGGAACGCACCAAGAAAAAACTCGCGGTCGCCGTTTACAACCACTACAAACGCATAGAAATCCAGAAGCAGCCGCGGAGCCGCAATGATGTCGAACTGATGAAGTCGAACATCATGCTGATCGGCCCGACGGGTACCGGGAAGACGCTCCTCGCCCAGACGCTGGCCAAGCTGCTGTCCGTGCCGTTCACCATCGTCGACGCGACCACGCTGACTGAGGCTGGCTACGTGGGCGAGGATGTGGAAAACATCATCCTCAAACTGCTGCAAGCCGCGGGCGGGGACATCGAGAAGTGCCAGCAGGGCATCATCTACATCGACGAGGTCGACAAGATCTGCCGCAAGGACGAGAACCCGTCGATCACCCGCGATGTCTCCGGGGAGGGTGTGCAACAAGCCTTGCTGAAGATCCTCGAGGGCACCGTTGCCAACGTACCCCCGCAGGGTGGTCGAAAGCATCCGCACCAAGAATTCTTCCAGATCGACACGACCAATATTCTGTTCATCTGCGGCGGGGCGTTCGTCGGTCTGGACAAGGTCATCGAGCGGCGCGTGGGCAAGAAGACCCTTGGCTTCCGGGCTGATGTGACATCGGTTCACAAACGCGAGGTCGGCTCTACGCTCGAGTCTTTCGAGCCCGAAGATCTCATCAAGTACGGGTTGATTCCGGAGTTCGTCGGCCGACTGCCGGTCGTGGGCACGCTGCACGAACTCGACCGGCCGGCCCTCGTCCAGATTCTGACGCAGCCGCGCAACGCGATCACCCGTCAGTACCAGAAGCTGTTCGAGTACGAGAACGTGAAGCTCCGGTTCACGGATGACGCCCTTGAGGCCATTGCCGAGTCCTCACTCACCAGAAAGATCGGCGCTCGTGGCCTGCGCATGATCATCGAAGACTTGATGCTTGATCTGATGTATTCGGTGCCCGGCCAGAAGAAACTGCGCGAGGTGCTCGTCACGCGCGAGATCGTCGAAGCCAAGGACAAGTCGATTACGTTGATAGAGAAAGCTGGATAGTTCGCGGGGGTCTAGCCGCGACGTTTTCCAAGGACATCAATGGAAGTCTACGAAACACTCCCCATCGTTCCCCTCAGGGACGTGGTTGTTTTCCCGCACATGATGATGCCGTTCGTGATCGGGCGACCATCGTCCACGAGGGCGCTCGAGCACGCGCTCCTGAAGGACAAGCGCATCTTCCTGGCGGCCCAGCACGAGGCCTCAGTCGACGATCCGAAGCCGGATGACGTGTTCACCATGGGTTGCGTGGCCAACGTGGTTCAGAGCCTGAAGTTGCCTGACGGAAACATCAAGGTACTGGTTGAAGGCGTGGACCGGGCCCGTGCGGTCGAGTGGAAGGAAGACAAGGGCTTCTACCGCGTCGTCGTCAAGGTGCTCGCCAAGCAGAAGGAAGCGGCCGGGGACGTCGAATCGACGATGAGCCGCGTGGTCTCCCTCTTCGAGCAGTACGTCAAACTCTCGAACAACCTGCACTACGACGCCATGATCGCCGCCGTTCGCGTGGACGACCCAGGCAAGCTCGCCGACACGATTGCTGCGCACCTACTGGTCGGCGTCGATGAGAAGCAGAACCTGCTCGAGATCATCTCTCCGCTCGAGCGCCTGAACCGGATCGCCGGGATTCTCGAAATCGAGGTGGACAAGCTCCAGGTCGATCGCCGTATCCAATCCCGCGTCAAGAAGCAGATGGAGAAGGCGCAGAAAGAGTACTACCTCAACGAAAAGATGAAGGCGATCCAGAAGGAACTGGGCCGCAAGGACGAGAAGGGCAACGAAGTCGACGAGCTGAAGAAGAAGATCGAACAGGCGAAGATGCCGAAGGACGTCGAGGAGAAGGCCATCCAGGAGCTGAAGCGTCTCGAGGCCATGCCGCCGATGTCGGCCGAAGCCACCGTCTCACGCAACTATCTCGACTGGCTCATCGCGGTGCCATGGTACAAAAAAACCCGCGAGAATCGCGATTTGAAGCACGCCGAGTCGGTACTCCACGAAGACCACTACGGCCTCGACAAGATCAAGGATAGAATTCTCGAGTTCCTGGCGGTCCGCTCCCTCGTCAAGAAGCCGAAGGCCACGATTCTCACGTTGTCTGGGCCGCCCGGCGTCGGCAAGACCTCCCTCGCCAAGTCGATCGCGCGCGCGATGAATCGTAAGTTCGTTCGCCTCTCACTGGGTGGCGTGCGCGACGAGGCGGAGATACGAGGTCACCGGCGGACGTATATCGGCGCGTTCCCCGGCCAGATCATTCAGATGATGAAGAAGGCCGGTTCACAGAACCCGGTGTTCCTGCTGGACGAGGTCGACAAGATGTCGATGGACTTCCGGGGCGACCCGTCTGCAGCACTACTGGAGGTCCTGGACCCGGAACAGAACAATGCCTTTCTCGACCACTACCTGGATGTCGAGTTCGATCTGTCGCACGTGATGTTCATCTGCACGGCCAACGTCCTGCACACCATTCCCCAGGCACTGCGCGATCGTATGGAAGTACTTCAACTGGCCGGCTATACGGAACAAGAGAAGATCGAGATCGCGAAACGCTTCCTAGCGCCCAAGGCGATCGAAGGCACGGGACTCACGAAGACGAACATCGTCATTCGCGAGGACGCGCTCCAAACGATCATCCAGCGCTACACGCGAGAGGCCGGCGTCCGAAATCTCGAGCGCGAGATTTCTTCCGTCTGTCGGAAGGTCGCTCGCAAAGTGGTGGTCGAAGGCAAATCGTTCCACGAGGAAATCACGGCCGAGAAGGTCACAGAGTATCTTGGTGTCCCCCGCTTCCGCCCAAGCATGGCCGAGGAGCAGAACGAGGTGGGCGTGGCCACCGGACTGGCGTGGACCGAGGTGGGCGGCGAACTGCTCGTCACCGAAGCAACGCTCATGACGGGCAAGGGCAAGCTAACCCTCACCGGCAAGCTCGGCGACGTCATGCAGGAGTCGGCACAGGCGGCGCTCAGCTACGTACGATCAAGAGCTGCCGAGCTCAACCTCGCTGAAGACTTCCACTCGAAGATTGACATTCACATTCATGTGCCGGAGGGAGCGATCCCGAAGGACGGGCCATCCGCGGGCATCACGATCGCCACGACGCTGACATCGTCACTCGCAAAGATTCCGGTACGCCGCGACGTGGCCATGACTGGAGAGATCACGTTGCGCGGAAAGGTACTGGCAATAGGCGGCGTGAAGGAAAAGGTCCTGGCTGCGCATCGGGCTGGGGTCACGACGATCATCCTGCCGCGCGACAACGAAAAGGATCTGGCTGACATCCCGAAGAATGTCCTCGACGCGCTCACGTTGCATCTAGTGTCGACGATGGACGAGGTGCTGCCGATCGCCCTGGTTGATCCGTTGCCTGCGCGTATCCCTGCGGCCCCCGTGACGTCTGAAGTCACGGACGCGGGAGATACCCGCACACACTAGTTGCAGATTTCGGCTGAATTCGTCACCAGCGCCGCGGGCGCCGGTGATTTTCCCCGCGACCGACTGGCTGAAGTCGCCATGGTAGGCCGGTCCAACGTGGGTAAATCGAGCCTGATCAATGCGCTTGCGCGAAAGAAAGTGGCCCGCACGAGCGCCGCGCCAGGCAAGACACGGCTGGTCAACTTCTATCGCGTCAAGCGGGGAGCCGGGCCGGCCATGTATCTGGTCGACTTGCCGGGATACGGCTACGCGCGTGGCGGCGACGCGTCGGCAACTGAGTTCGGCCGACTAACGGACGCCTACTTCGTCAGGGCGAGGCCGGAGTTGGTGGCGCAGGGCGCCGCGGCGGGAGCGCGAATCGCGCATCCGGATTCCGCCGTCCACCTGGGTGCGTTGCTTCTGGTGGACTCGCGGCATCCTGGGCTGCAATCGGATCTGGACACATGGCGGTGGCTGCAGCAGCAACCTTGTCCATGTGGGGTCATCGGTACCAAGGTCGACAAACTGACGCGCGCCGAGCGCGCGCGCCACGCTCGTGAGCTCGAATCATCGTTTGACGTCCACGTGCCGCTGGTTTCGGCGGACACGGGGGAAGGATTGGAAGAACTGTGGAAGCTGATCGTAACTCTGCCAAAGCCAACGGTGGCGTAGGGGCGGCCACCGCCGCCGCATCTGCGCCCTCCCAGAGCGCGCCCACTCCTGCGCCGCCGGCGCAAGCGATCTCGCTGTCGGCGATGAAGGAGATGAGCATCTCCGCGCTGACCAAGGTCGCCAAGGACCTGGACATCGCTGGTGCCACGGGCATGCGCAAGCAGGAACTGATTTTCGAGATTCTGCGCGTGCGCGCCGAGAAGAGCGGAAACATCTTCTCCGAGGGTGTGCTGGAGACGCTGCCGGATGGATTCGGCTTCCTTCGCGCCCCAGACTACAACTACCTGCCGGGACCGGACGACATCTATGTCTCTCCCTCGCAGATCCGAAAGTTCGATCTCCACACCGGCGACACCGTCTCTGGCGTGATCAGACCGCCAAAGGACGGCGAACGGTACTTCGCCCTCATCAAGGTTGAAGCGATCAACTTCGAGCCGCCGGAAAAGACGAAGGAAAAGATCTTCTTTGAGAACCTGACGCCGCTGTACCCGCAGCAGAAGCTCATGCTCGAGACCGAGAGCAGCAACCTCTCCGGCCGCGTAATGGACCTACTCACGCCGATCGGCAAGGGGCAGCGCGGCCTCATCGTGGCGCCGCCGCGCACGGGCAAGACGATGCTGCTCCAGAGTATCGCCAACAGCATCACGAAGAACCATCCTGAGGTGTACCTGATCGTGTTGCTCATCGACGAGCGTCCCGAGGAAGTCACCGATATGCAGCGATCGGTGCGAGGTGAGGTTATTTCATCGACGTTCGACGAGCCAGCGCAGCGCCACGTGCAGGTGGCTGAGATGGTGATTGAAAAGGCGAAACGCCTCGTCGAGCACAAGAAGGATGTGGTCATCCTTCTTGACTCCGTGACACGCCTCGCGCGCGCCTACAACACGATCGTGCCAGCGTCAGGCAAAGTCCTGTCCGGCGGCGTCGACAGCAACGCGCTCCAGCGACCGAAGCGCTTCTTCGGTGCGGCACGAAACATCGAAGAGGGCGGTTCCCTCACGATCGTCGCCACGGCACTGGTCGACACCGGGTCGCGCATGGACGAGGTGATCTTCGAGGAATTCAAGGGCACGGGTAATATGGAGATCCACCTCGACCGCAAGCTGACGGACCGTCGCGTCTTCCCGTCGATCGACATCACAAAGAGCGGAACCCGGAAAGAGGAATTGCTCCTGCCCAAGGAGGAACTCAATCGTGTGTGGGTGCTCCGCAAGGTGCTCACGCCGCTTTCTCCAAGCGAAGGCATGGAACTGCTCCTGTCGAAAATGGGAAAGACGAAGACGAACGGAGACTTTCTGGCCGCGATGGCCGCCGGCAAGTCCTAGCGTCCTTGAATGGCGGACGCCCGCAGTGAACGTGGGGGTGCCACCGACCCAGGGGACGCCATCGGCCCGTACCGCCCGGTCCTGGCGTTCCACCAGATTCTCAGGACGTCACCAAAGGCCGCGGCGCCTCGGCCGAATGCAACCCGGCTGTCGGGACGACCATGCCACACGATCCCCGTTTCCTCGACATGGAACCCGGATCGCCGGGCCAGGACGAGCAGTTCCACATCGAATGCGAAGCCCTCGATCGTCAACCGAGGAAACAGGGCTTCAGCGGCCGCCGCGCTGAACAGCTTGAATCCACACTGGGTATCCGCAATCCCCGGCAACACGAGCAGTCGCACCCACGCATTGAAGATGCGGCCGATGACGTGCCGCATCGGGTGTTCTCCGACGCGTTGTGACCCAGGCCCCTCCCGAGACCCGATGACCACGTGAGGAGCAGCGGCACCGCTGATCGACCGCACAAATCGATTGAGATTGTCGAGCGGCATCGCCAGGTCCGCATCGGCCATGAACCGCCAGGTGCCTCGCGCCTCGAGTGCCCCGCAGCGAATCGCGCCGCCCTTCCCGGTGTGCCCACCGAGAACCACGCGGACTCGTGGGTCGGCGGCTGCATGGGCCTTCACGATCTCCACCGTGCCATCGCTGCTCCCGTCGTCGACCACGACGACTTCCCAGCGCACGCCCAAACCGTCCAGATGCGTCCGGAGGGCGTTCAGACACGGCCCAATCGCAGCTTCTTCGTTGTAGGCTGGCACGACGACCGACAGGTCCGGCGCGGAGAGGTCCCCAGGAATGAGGTCCCCAGACACTGGGGCGGAGGCGCTCACGGAGGAGGAGTATAGCGCATGATATGATTGTGGCTTCCCCATGACACGAAGGAGCTGGCTGTGAAGGAAGGGATCCACCCAAGCTATCTGGAGGTCGAAGTCCGGTGCGCCTGCGGCAACACGTTCACGACGCGCTCGACCAAGCCTGAGCTGCACCTCGAAATCTGCTCCGCCTGCCACCCGTTCTTCACGGGCCGCCAGAAGCTCATCGACACCGAGGGCCGTGTCGATCGGTTCACCAAGAAGTTCGGTACCCAGACGTCAGAGCAGCGCAAGGCCGCCGACAAGGTGGCGAGGGCCGAGAGGGCGAAGGTCGCGAAGGCAGCAGGCATCGCCAAGGCCGCAGCCAAGGCGAAGGCGAAGGCGAAACCGATTGACACGCCCACAGAGAAGCCCGCCGAAAAGCTGGAGGAGAAACCCACCGCCACGGCATGAGATCGGCGCGCCTCGGCTCTTGACTCACGGGCGGTCCCTTCGGTGACCGCCCTTTTTCACGTACTGGCCTTCACGATCGGCGTCAGGCTCACCCTTCGGCAAGGCACTCGACCGGCCCACCAAGGCATCGAAGCCGTACGGGCCTACAGCAGCAACGGTGCCCGCGCGGCAACCGGCGTCCCAAGTTTTCGGTCAAGCCTCATCACGCGATGCCGTGCCGCCTGCCGCCGTGCGCCGCTGGCGGCGAGCTCGAGCGACCGCACGGCGAACTGACGAGCTGTACGAAAGTCGCGCAGCCGGTGCTCGTGATGCACGGCCAGCGCGTCGCTCGCATCTGTGGCAATAGCAACCGGGCAGCCGGGCAATGCGAGAATGCGTTGCCACGCCTCGGCGGCCTGGCCGAACTGGCCGGTGCGGCGACAGAGCAGGCCGTAGGCGCGTAGCGCCTCGGCCTGCGCCGAAGGACTTCCGGGCAGGGAAGCTCCCCGCCGAAAGCTCGCCCGCGCCTCATCGAGGCGTCCGCTCCGCTGGTACAACTGTCCCAGCCCGACCGCCTCACGAGCGGTGCGAGACGCCTCCGGACCCGAGTGCAACAGCCTCGCAGCCGTCGCAGTCACCATCGCGAGGGCCAGCAAGTCTACGCGATTGTGCTCGAATACGGCGTCCAACGGCCTGGCATCACCTGTTCTGACATAGTGGAAGTATCGAGAGGGAATCTCGAAGCCGGGCACGTCGCCCTGCCGTACGTGTCCCAGGACAGCCTCCTCAACGACTGACAACCGGCATGTGGCGCGGGATTGCCCTTCTTCGCCGGGTGACTCGCCAGCACTCGGTGGACGCCACAAACGACGGGCCTGATGCAGCATGTCAAGATGAGCCAGGCCGCCGAAGGGCAGCGACATACGGTGAAACAGGAATCGGGTATCGAGCAGTGGTACGTCGAACGTCTTGCCGTTGTAGGTCACCAACGACCCGACTTGCGAGGCCAGGCCAGCCACCTCCTCGAGTAGAACCCGCTCCGCGGCGTAACTCGTCAAGAGGAACTGCCGGACCCGGAACGACGCACGTTCGAACCACCCGAGACCAATCAAGAACGCGTACGTCCCTGCGCCACCCGCGAGCCCTGTCGTTTCGAGGTCGACGAACAGCAGGCGATCAGTGACGGCAGCCGAATCCGGTGGTGTGTCCATGAGCAGCGGCAACGCCGGCCAGACCCCACTTTCACCAGGCAAGCAGTCACCGACCGAGACACGCCCAAGGCGATAGCCCACCGGATAGCGTCTCTCGACCGTCACGTATCGGCAGCCTCGCGATTCCCGCCACTCGCCACCGAGCACGGTCGCCGTGCATGAGGGACGCGATGGAACGTCGCTCGCTCTGGCCACCTTGGGAAGATTCGGTTCGCCCCCTGGTTTCGGCCCACTGGCCACGTACGCGTGTGGAGCCTGCCACGAAGCCGGCCCGGCGGAACCCGCGGGCAGGCTCCCGGACGCAGTCCCTCCAGGGCGCACCACACCTCGCAAACGCTCGCCAAGATTCATGCGACACCCATCGCCGTCTCACGCGGGCCCATGATCTCGTCGAGCATGCGAAGCGCCACGACCTTCGCCAGCGGTCCTGTGTTCCCAACAGGGCCTACGCAGGTAGGACATCCGGACTCGCACTCGCACCCAGCGATCAACGCACGTGTCTGCTCGAGCAACTCGACACGCATTAGGAACAGCGGTGCACTGAAGCCGATGCCGCCTGGATAGTTGTCGTATACGAAGATGCGAGGCTCAGCGGCCAACGTGGCTGGCCCCAGCGCCTGAGCGCTCCACTCGATCTCGTCCGACGACTCGGCCCCGCCAATGGAGATTCCGATATCCTGGCGATCGCACATCAACAGGATCTGCGCCACCTGACGCATCGCGAACGACAGCCCGACCACCCCGTCACGACGATCGTCAGCCGCGCATGATAGCGCCGCCATGACAGCTCGCGGCACCGTCAGCCAGAATGCGGTCGTGTGCATCTCTTGTTCAGGGAGATCGAGTTCTCCTGATCCGACGTTCTCGTTCGTGTAGAGCTTGATCTTCTTGAAGCCCACGACGCGAGACGACACGTGCACCTCTCCATGCGAGCACATGGTCCCGACGCCGGCCACGGACTCCTCGAGAGACCCGTCGGCAGACGTCTCGAGCACGGTCACCTTGGTGTAGGTGATCGCATCCGTGTAGTAGTCGCAATCGATTCTTCGGACGTACGCTTTCCGCCCTGCGAAGTCCAGATGCTCCACTTGGTAGAGCGTGCCTTCAACGATGTAGATAGCCTTCTCGTGCAAAGTGGCAGGTCCGCTGGTGAAGCTGGTCTCACCAATCACATCTGAACCTCTGGCGGTGTCCACCACCACGAAGTTGTCCGATGAAATCGCACGGAGGCTCACCGCGTCCGCCGGATACGACTCGCTCGTCCACTGCCATTGGCCTCCCACTGCACGGCCTGAGGCGTCTTCCGGCCCGACGCGCCCTGCCGTGAAATGCACCAGGCCTGCTTCGGCAAGAATGCCCAGCACCTCCTGCACATCGTGGCTTCCGTATTGCTCGGTGCCGGTAAACGGCAACTCAAAGGCTGCACACTTCACATGATCCACGAGAATATGGAGGTTGTCGGGATTGATGAGCGCGTGTTCTGGCGGCGCGTCGAAGAAGTACGACGGATGTCGAACCACGAACTGATCGATCGGCGCACTGCTGGCCACGAGCACAGCCGCAGATCGGCCGCTTCGTCGGCCCGCACGACCGGCGCGCTGCCACGTTCCGGCAATCGTCCCAGGGTACCCGGCCATGACGCAGACGTCGAGTGCCCCGATGTCGATGCCCAGCTCCAGCGCGTTGGTCGACACCACCGCGCGCACGGCCCCCTCGCGCAGCCCCCTTTCGATTTCGCGACGTCGCTGCGGCAGGTATCCCCCCCTATACCCACGGATCTGATCACGCGTGCCCGGAGGGCCGCCGAAATCGTCCTTCAAATATGTCGTCAGCAGCTCTGTCGAAAGGCGGCTCTGCGCGAACACAATCAGCTGGAGGCCGCGCTGCAGGAACTCGCCGGCCACCCGCCGTGTTTCAGTCAGATACGATCGGCGAATCCCGAGCTGCCGATTGACGACCGGCGGATTCACGAAGAGAAAGATCCTTTCGCCACGCGGGGCTCCGTTGTCAGAGACCAGCTCGCAGGGCTGCTCCAACAGCGCTTCGGCAAGCTCGCGAGGATTGGCGATCGTCGCAGACGAACAGATGAACGTCGGCGCCGAGCCGTAGTGCCGGCAGATGCGGCGCAACCGACGAAGGACGTTGCCCAGATGGCTGCCAAAGACGCCTCGATACGCGTGCAGCTCATCGATGACGACAAAACGCAGGTTCTCGAACAGCTTCGCCCATCGTGGATGATGCGGTAGCAGGCCGGCGTGCAACATATCCGGATTGGTGAGCACCACATGTGCCAGACCTCGGATCGCGCGACGGGCATCTTGCGGCGTGTCCCCGTCGTAGGTGAAGACACCGATCGGTGCCTCGTCCGCCGACAGGACGTCTGCGAGTTCGTGTAGTTCGGCAAGCTGATCCTGCGCGAGCGCCTTCGTCGGAAACAGGTAAAGAGCACGCGCTGACGGGTCCCGAAGGATCGTACTCAGGACAGGCGCGTTGTAGCACAACGTCTTGCCAGACGCGGTGGGTGTGGTGACAACCACATTCCGGCCCGCCACCGCATGACCGATGGCACTTGCCTGATGCGTGTAGAGCTGCTCGATACCGCGCGTGCGCAGTGCACGGCAGACACGATCGTCCAGGATGTCGGGAAACGGGGCATAGCTGGCGGCTCGGGCGGGAAGCGCGCGAACGGCCGTAATCCAGGCGTCAGGTGTGTCCAGGCGGTCGGACACGCCCCCGGTGAGCCGATCGAGGACCGCCTGGAGCGCCGTTTCGTGAGCAGGACGGGTCCGTTTCGCCAGTCGCATGACTCGAAGGATGGTAAGCGTAAGAAAGGCAAAGGTCCATCGAAAAGTGGACTATTTCAACGATTTCAAGCCTTTCGAAGTAGGCTAAGCAGCCATGTCGCCGCAGGCGCCGATTCGTGACTCGCTCGACAGGAGCCTTGGCTTCTGGAGTGTCCTCGGCATCGTCGTAGGCGTGACAATCGGGTCGGGCATCTTCCGCACACCAGCGTCGATCGCGGCGCGCGTGCCGGACCCGACGCTCATGCTTGGCGTGTGGGTCGTCGGCGGACTGATTTCACTCGCCGGCGCGTTGTCGGTGGCGGAGCTGGCCGCCGCGTTCCCTCATACGGGTGGGTGGTACGTGTACCTTCGCGAAGGATGGGGCCGACTTGCGGGCTTCCTCTTCGGCTGGTCGGAGCTCGTCCTCATCCGGGCCTCGGCAGGTGGCGCGATCGCCACGGTCTTCAGCGAGTATCTGCTTCGCTCGATTGGATACGGCCCGGCGGCGGAAGGCCAGTCGGCTGACTACGTGGCGGCGCTTGCCATCATCGGCGCTGCGATGGTGAATATTCGCGGCGTACAGCTCAGTGCGGCGATCGTTGGGGCGTCGAGCGCGGCCAAGTTCGGAGCGCTGGCGTGTCTGGTCGCGGCATCTCTCGTGCTCGGCGGTGGCTCGGGTGCGTCGGTCACACACTTCACGGCCCAAGCCGGACCGGTCGCTCCTGGACTGCTCGGCCTGGCGCTCATCTCCGTGCTCTGGGCGTATGACGGATTCGCGGACGTCTCGTTCGCAGCGGGAGAAGTCCACAACCCGCAGCGCACTCTCCCGCGCGCCATCATTGCCGGGACGCTCGCCATCATCGGCATCTACCTCTCGGCCAACGCCGCGTACCTGTATGTCAGCCCGATCGACGACATCGCGGCCTCACCGCTCGTCGCCGCAGATATCATGCAGGCCTTGTTCGGCCGAATTGGCGTCGCACTCGTGTCGGTTGTGGTCACCATCTCGACGCTCGGCGCGCTCGTCGGCGTCACATTGGCGGCGCCGCGGGTCTTCTTCGCCATGGCCGACGACGGGCTGTTCTTCCGAACCATCGCCCGGGTGCACCCGCGTTACGGCACGCCACATGTGGCGATTGGTCTGGCGGCAGCGCTCGGCGTTCTGTTCGTGCTGACTCGTACGTTCGAGCAGCTGGCTGATACGTTCGTGTTGTCGATCTGGCCGTTCTACGGGCTGGCGGTCGCCGGACTGTATCGGCTGAGGCGCAGACGACCGGACCTGCCTCGGCCGTACAAGGTGTCAGGCTACCCGCTCGTGCCAGCCGTATTTGTCATCGCCGTCGCGTATCTCGTGGCAAACGCAGTTGTGAGCGACCCGCTCTGGACGAGCGTGACATTGGCAATCGTCCTGGCTGGTGTGCCAGTCTACTACGTCGCGTTCAAGAACT
>Ga0326597_10003117_pt1 | contig 24194 bp, 27 predicted proteins | sample RVTome_12_FD_203789 | JGI IMG/M metagenome (GOLD analysis project Ga0326597, IMG submission 203789) | Soil microbial communities from uranium-contaminated site in the Upper Colorado River Basin, Wyoming, United States - RVT100D185 | ecosystem: Environmental > Terrestrial > Soil > Contaminated >... | reverse complement strand
TCCGGTGCGCTTGCGGTACCCCATGAACCCCATGATGGCCATCACGATGATCGGGTTGCCGACCAGCACGAACGCGGAGAACGCGAGCGACGGTCCAATGGTGGCGCCGACCAGCGAGAGATCGAGTCGCGCGCCGAGATCGATGAAGAAGAAGAGCAACAGGAAATCGCGCACAGTCACCAGGCGCGTGCCGAGGACGTCCCGATAGGGGGTCGAGGCGAGCGAGACGCCGGCGACGAACGCCCCCACTTCCTTGCTGAAGCCCACGCGGTCGCCCGCGGCGGCGAGAACGACCGCCCACGTCGTCCCGAACAGCACGAGCAGCTCCGGGGATCGGCCGAGGTGGCCGGTGAGCCAGGGCAGCACCCAGCGCATCAGCGCCGCGACGACCGCCAGCATCGCCAGCCCCTTGAGCATCACCTCGATCGCGGCCGCCCCTTGTCCCGATCCGCCCGGAGCGGACCCGAGCGACGTCAACACGACCAGGGCCACGATGACGGCGAGGTCCTGCACGATGAGGAACCCGACGGCGATGCGCCCGTGCAGCGCATCGATCTCATGTTTGTCCGACAGCAGTTTGACGATGATGATCGTGCTCGAGAAGGTCAGCGTGACGGCGATGTACGTCGCCGGGACGAGGCTGAAGCCCATGGCCGTCGCCAGCGCAAAGCCAACGACCGACGTGAAGATGACCTGGCCGAGACCTGTGGCGAGCGCCACCGGACCGACCGTGCGGATCATCTCGACGTCGAGCCTCAACCCGACGACGAACAGCAGGAGCGAGATGCCGATGCTCGCCAGCAGCTCGATCTGGTCGTGCATCGTCATCAATCCGGCGCCGGCCGGTCCGACCAGCACGCCGACGACGATGAACGAGACGATGAGCGGCTGGCGCAGCCAGGTGCCGACGATGCCCACGGCGACGGCGGCCAGCAGGACGGCGGCGATTTCGGCGAAGGCGGACTCGAAGGTCATCGCCCGGCTATCTCGGCGCCGGAATCGAGATGGACACGATCGTGCCGCCGCCTTCGGGCGTGGCGATCTCGATCCGGCCGCCGTGGGCCTCGACCACGCGCCGGGCGATGGGCAGGCCGAGCCCCGTGCCGCGGTGCTTCGTGGTGAAGAAGGGCTCGAAGATCTTCTCCTGCACTTCCGGGGGCATGCCGGGTCCCCGATCGGCAATTGCCACTGTCCATTCGCCGTTGGCGCGGTCGATGGCCACGCCGATGCGGCCGCCGCCGGGCATGGCCTGCGCGGCGTTCATGAGTACATTCGTGAAGACGAGCTGCAGCTGTTCGGGGTCGGCGGACACGACGGCGCCGTCGCCCGAAATCTCTACCTCCACCGCCGCGAGCGCCGGATCGCGGCGCAGCAGGTCGACGGTGCCGAGGACGAGCAGCTTCAGATCGACCGGCTCGGACCGCAGCTGCCTCGGCCGCGCGAAGACGAGCAGGTCCTGGACGATCCGATTCAGCGCGTCCAAGCGCGCGATAATGTCGCCGATCACCGGGCGATCGCGGGACTCGGCGGCCATCCTCGACCCGATCACCTGCAGCGCGCCGCGGATGCCGGCAATCGGGTTCTTCACCTCGTGCGCGACGACGGCCGCCATCTGCCCCAGGCGCGCCAGCGCCTCCTGCTCGCGCAGCTTCGCCTCCGATTGCTTGCGGGCGGTGATTTCGTAGCGGATCGCCATGTACTGATAAGGCTTCCCGCGGGCGTCGAGGAACGGCACGATGGTCGTGTCGACCCAGTAGATCGATCCGTCCTTGGCGCGATTCCGGATCTCGCCGCGCCAGATGCGGCCGTTCGCGATCGTCACCCAGAGATCGCGGATGAACTCCTTGGGATGGTATCCGGAATTGAGAATCCGGTGATCCTGGCCGAGCAGCTCTTCGCGCGAGTACTTGGAGATGTCGCAGAACTTCTGATTGACGTGCTTGATCACCCCGGTCGTGTCGGTGATGGCCACAATCGCCGACTGATCCAGCGCGAACCTGACGTCGGCGAAGTCTTTGGTCCGCGCCTGCAAGTCGAGCCAGGTCCGCCTGAATCGGGTGAGCACGGCGGCCGTGCCCCAGATGACGGCAAGCGCGATGGCACGATTGGTCACAGCGAAAACCGTGGACGCCCCTACCGGCGAGAGCCAGTAGCCGGCTATCGTCAGGGCGGTTGCGATGCCGGCCGCAACGAGCTGAAACCCCTGCGGTCCTTTGAGCGTACAGACGAGAAGTGGAATGACGTACAACGCGCCGATGCCGCCGGCGCCGAGGGGCATCACGAGATCGACCGCGAAAATCGCGACGCCGAGGATAGCCGCCAGAACTGTCGCTCGGTTGAGCAACCGGATTTCCGGCAGCTCGGCCGGCCGGCGGGAGAGGTTGCGTGGTTGGCCCGTGTCTTGACGTTGCACTGTGCACCTATCATGCTAGTGCAATACCCGCTGGCGGCCAGCACCGCCCTTCCAAGCCCCGTGCCGGGGCCGGCCCGAAGCGCCTCGAGACCAGCGAGGGAGCCCGGCGCGCGCTGTGTCCTGGTGGTCGACGACGAGCCGCTCGTGCGATGGGCGATCGCCGAAACGCTGCGATGGCATGGCTATCAAATCGCGGAAGCCGGCAACGCCGGCCAGGCTCTCCGGGCGCTCGCGAACCCCGATCTGGTCCTCGACGTCCTCGTGCTCGACGTTCGGCTGCCGGACTGCGTCGACCTCCGGCTGCTGGCGACGATCCGCTCGCTCAGGCCGTCCCTGCCGGTCATTCTCATGACCGCGTTCGGCACCCCGGAACTGCGCGACGAGGCGTGGCGCCTCGGCGCATTCGCCATCCTCGACAAGCCGTTCGAGCTGGACGTTCTCGGCAGTCTCGTGGGTCGAGCGTCCTCTGCCGGCCGGTGACCGGACGCGCAACAGCGTTCGGCACGACCGGGGCGGCGGACGTCTGACCTATACTAGAGAACCGCCGCCCCGAGGGGGGCCGTGCGCATCCGTTCCGCCCAATGCCTACACCCACCGTGCTCGTCGTCGACGACGAGCAGCTCATTCGCTGGTCGCTGCGGGATCGTCTCACCGACGAGGGCTACCACGTGCTCGAGGCGGACACCGCCGCGGGGGCGCTCGCGCGCCACGAGGAAGGCGTGGACCTCGTGCTCCTCGACTACAAGCTGCCCGACGGCGACGGCCTGTCGGTGCTCAAGCAGATCAAGGAGCGCGATCCGGAGACGCTCGTGATCCTGCTGACGGCCTACTCGAGCATCGAGACCGCGGTCGAGGCGATGAAGCACGGCGCCTACCATTACGCAAACAAGCCCTTCAACCTCGACGAGATCGTGCTGCTCGTCGAGAAGGCGCTCGAAACGACGCGCCTGCGACGGGAAGTGCGGGCGCTTCGCGCGAGCCAGGCCCAGCCCTACAGCTTCGACCGCATCGTCGGCGTCAGCCCGGCGATCGAGTCGGTGAAGGCGCTGCTCCAGAAGGTGGCGGCCAGCCCCGCCTCGACGGTGCTGCTCAGCGGCGAGAGCGGCACGGGCAAGGACCTGGCGGCGAAGGTGCTGCACTACAACAGCAGCCGTGCGTCGAAGCCGTTCATGAACATCACCTGTTCGGCGCTGCCGGAAACGCTGCTCGAGAGCGAGCTGTTTGGACACGAGCGCGGCGCGTTCACCGGGGCCGACCGGCAGAAGCGAGGCCTGCTCGAGATGGCCGACGGCGGGACGGTGTTTCTCGACGAGATCGGCGAGATGGTGCCGGGGCTGCAGGCGAAGCTGCTGCGGTTCCTCGAGGAGAAGGCGTTCAAGCGCGTCGGCGGATCGGCCGACATCCGCGTGGACATCCGCGTGGTCGCGGCGACGAACCGGTCGCTGCGGGAGGAGGTGCGCGCGGGACGCTTCCGCGAGGATCTCTTCTACCGGCTCAACGTGCTGCCGATAACGCTCCCACCGCTGCGCGACCGCGTCGAGGACATCCCAATCCTCGTCGATTTCTACGTGGACGCGTTCAATACGGAGTTCAGAAAACGGGTGCGCGGCCTCACGCCAGAGGCCATGAAGCACCTTCAGGGCTACTCCTGGCCCGGCAACGTCCGCGAGCTTCGCAACAGCGTGGAGCGCGCGATGCTGCTGGCGGAGGGCGACCGTCTGACCGCCGCCGATTTCACGATGTCCGGAGTGGGCGTCCGGCTGACCGATCGCATCGAGCTGCCGGCGGCGGGGCTCGACCTCGAGCAGCTCGAGCGCGAGCTCGTCGTGCAGGCGCTCGAGCGCACCGGTTGGAACCAGACGCGGGCGGCAGGCCTCCTCGGCCTGAATCGGGACCAGATTCGCTATCGTATCGAGAAGTTCCAGCTCGAAAAGACCGCGTCCTAGCCGGTCACCGCCGACTGCGTATTCCTCCCACCCGGCGGGGATTAATCCCCAGCGTTCCTTCCCGCCTGCTCCGCGCCCGCGCCGGGAACCCGCAGTTCGCTGCGGAAACCCGGCGGCCGCCGCTGGCACGGCGGTTGCCCCAGGGTCGGGTACTCAGGAGACGCCATGATTCCGAGGGAACGGATCGAAGAAGTCCTCAATCGCGTGCGGCCGTTTCTGCAGGCCGACGGCGGCAACATCGAGCTGATCGCCCTCGACGGCAACTCGGCTGACGTCCGGCTCACCGGCATGTGCGCGGGATGTCCGAGCGCGCACATGACGCTGCACCTGGGAGTGGAAGCGGCGATTCGCGATGAGATTCCGGAGTTCGAAATGCTCCGTCTCGTCTGAGGGAGCCGACCAAGGGAGCCGATGATGCACGCGCCGCGCCTCTCGCCGCTGATTTCGATGGATTCGGTCGTCGTCGGCAGGAGCCCGCGCATGCGCGCCGTGTTCGAGTTCCTGCGCGTCATCGCCAACAGCGACAGCACGGTCCTCGTGACGGGGGAGAGCGGGACCGGGAAGGAAGTGATCGCGACGCTCGTGCACCAGAACAGCCGCCGACGCCACCACCCGTTCGTGGCGGTGAGCTGCGCGCTGTTCTCAGAGCCGCTCATCGAGTCCGAGCTCTTCGGCCACGAGCGCGGCGCGTTCACCGGGGCCATCAAGGACCGGCCGGGGCGGTTCGAGCTGGCCGAAGGCGGGACGATCTTTCTCGACGACATCGACGACGTGCCGCTGTCGATGCAGGTGAAACTGCTGCGCGTCATCCAGAACCGCACGGTCGAGCGGCTGGGCGGCACCCGAACGGTGCCGGTCAACGTCCGGGTGATCGCCGGCAGCAAGCGGGACCTCCGGCAGCTCGTGGCGGAGGGCAGGTTCCGAGAGGATCTGTTCTATCGGTTGAACGTGCTGCCGGTGGTCCTGCCGCCGCTCAGGGAGCGCCGCGAAGACGTGCTGCTGCTGATGGACCATTTCATCGAGCGCTACTTCCGGCGCCGGGGCGAGGAAGCCCCCGCGGTCTCCGTCGCGGTGAGACAGGCGTTCATGCGCTACTCGTGGCCGGGGAACGTGCGCGAGCTCGAGAACGCGTGCGAGCGGATCGCGCAGACCTGCTCGTGCGGGACGGTGCGGGCCGGGTGCGTGTCGGCCGGCATCCTGTTCCGGGCCGGCGCACAGCCGGTGGAGGCCGCGCCGCCGCCGATGTCGGACGCCGGTACGGCGCCAACCGCCCCCGGCGATCCGACGCCAGTCTCGCTCGATGATCGGCTGCGCGAAGTGGAGGCCGACCTGATCGGGTGGGCGCTGAAGGTGAGCGCAGGCAATAAGTCGCGCGCCGCGGAGCTCCTGCAGGTCAAACGCTCGACGCTGGGCGACCGCATCAACCGCTGCGGCCTCGGGTCGCCCGACAAGACCGGACATGATGGCCGCGTGCTGGCCGAGGCCAGCCCATAGAAGCTTATGGCTCATGTTCTCGTCGTCGATGACGAGCTGCTGATCCGCTGGTCTCTGCGGGAAGTCCTGGCCGACCACGGGTACAGCGTGACGGAAGCCGCCGACGGCCAGTCGGCAATCCGCTCTCTGACCGACGGTGACGGGTCGCCCGACGTCGTGCTGCTGGACTACCGCCTGCCAGATTCCTCCGACCTCGTCCTGCTCGCCACCATCAGGAAGCTGGCACCGCAGGCTCACGTGATTCTGATGACCGCGTACGGCACGCCGGAAGTCACCAAGGGCGCCCTCGATCTTGGCGCGTACCGTGTCGTGGGCAAACCGTTCGAGGTGCAGGACGTGGCCGCGCTCGTCCAGGAGGCGAACGATTCGCCACCCTGATGTCACTCGCCGCCTAAACGGGGACGGAGAGTTTTGAGACTGCGGCCCGGCCCTGATATTGCATTGCCGGACCTCGGACGGCGTCTCTCGTTGGACGCCGCACCCGGAAGGAGGTTAACCATGATGCTTCCAGCTCTCGACTCCGCGCAGGTCGCCGGTGAGCGGGCCGCTGACGCTGTCCGCCATGTGACCGGCGATCTGGCCCACGAGGCGCGACGGGCACGAACGCTCGCGTCCGAGGCGGTGGAGGACGGCCTACACGCCGCCAAACGCGCGTACAAGGTGGCAAAGCGGGACGCAGCCGATTGGCGCGACGACACCGTCGACTGTATCAAGCGCGAACCGGTGGCGTCGGTCGCCGCCGCTTTTGGCGGCGGTCTCATCGTCGGCGCCGTCGGTATGTGGCTGGCGGCATTCAGCTGGCGATCGAGGCGGTAGACAGGAGGTCGGTCATGCCGGCACTGCGTCTGGCGATTGTTGGACTCTTCTTCCTTGGCGCCGCAGCCGTGGGCCTCGGGCAGACGGTGCGGCAGGAGGAACCGCTCGTCATCCGATCGGTTTTCGGACAGGACCTGTATCAATTCTATTGTTCGAACTGCCACGGCACCGACGGCAAGGGACGAGCACCCAAGACGGCGCTTCGCACCCCTCCGCCCGATCTGACGGCCTTCACCCGGTCCAACGGCGGCGTCTTTCCGCGCGAGCGCGTCCAAACCGCGATTACGGAGGGCGGCATCACGCCGACGCACGGCACGAAGGACATGCCGGTTTGGGGCTGGATCTTTCGAGGGCTCGACGCGTCGGACACGCTCGTCGAGGTGCGGATCAACAATCTTGTTCGATATATCGAGTCGATACAGGAACCGTAGCCGTCGCCCGACCATCTGACGCCCGCGACCAGGTGGGAAATTCCCCCACCGGGGCGAATTTCTCACCAATGTGGCTTCTCCAACTCAACCGTTGTTCGAGGCGAGTGGTTCGAGGCAAGCCATTTCTCCTCACATTGCGCCACACCGCGGCCCGGCATTCAGCTTGCTACGTTCGCTCGATCAGGAGGGTACTGGCATGATCAAACTCAAACGAATTCTCGTGCCCCATGATTTCAGCGAAACCTCCGATGCGGCGGTGAAGTATGCGGTCGCCTTCGCCAAGAACTTCGGGGCGGCGCTCCAGCTGCTTCACGTCAGCGACAAGGCGCGACTCGAGATGGGGACGGAGTTTCCCCTAGGGCTCGAGGCGAGTCTCGAGGCGGCCGTCCGCGAGCGGATGTTGAAGATTCTGGCGCCGGAAGACCAGGCCGCCCTCCGGCCCGAGTTCCAGATTCGCGAGGGGACGCCCGCCGTCGAAGTCGTTCGGTATGCGAAGGAGCATGACATCGACCTGATTATCATGGGCACTCACGGCCGCGGGTTCATCGCTCACGCGGTGCTCGGCAGCGTGGCGGAGAAGGTGGTGCGCACCGCGCCCTGTCCGGTCCTCACGGTACACAGCCCGGAGCGCGAGTTCGTGCGCGCCGACGACGCCGCGCAGCCGGAAGTCAGGGCCACGACGTAGAACAGGCGCCTCGCGGCGTCGGCCAGCTTCACTCGGCGGGGCGGTGCGCGCCCACACGGGCCGCACCGCAAGGCTCCGGGTGCGGGCTTTTTGCGCGAGCCGCACACGGAAAATCCCCTTAAACAATGATCCTCAATCGCACGGAGAGGCTTGCTATGCACAGACTGGTTGTCGGTGTGGTATTCACGATGAGCACGATGAGTCTGGTGGGCGCCGCCGCCGCGCAGGAGGCACATGCCAAGGGGGAACAGGTGTACGCCGCCCAGAAGTGCTCGCTGTGTCACTCGATCGCTGGCAAGGGCAACGCGAAGGGATCGCTCGACGGGATCGGCAGCCGGCTGTCGGTGGACGAGATCCGCGAGTGGATCGTTGACGCGAAGGGCATGACCGCCAAGACCAAATCGCCGCGCAAGCCCGCCATGCGGCACTTCGCGCTGCCGAAAGACGAAGTGGATGCGCTCGTGGCGTATCTGTCGTCGCTCAAGAAGTAGCGCGCATGCCAAGAAACGGAGGACCGTCGCTCGATGCGCCGTGACGTCCGCCTGATCCGCAATCCCGTGTCGGTCGCGGGCATGGTCCTGACGACGATCAGTGCCGTGCTGTTTCTCGTGGTGTTTTTTGCCGATCTCTTCGGCTTCCACACGAACCCCTACATCGGCATCGTCTTCTTCCTGCTGCTCCCGGGCCTGTTTCTGGTCGGCCTGGTTCTGCTACCGGTGGGTACCTGGATCGAGCGGCGTCGTCGCGCGGCCGGACGACCGTCGGAACTGTGGCCCCGGATCGATCTCAACGATCCGTCGCAGCGGCGAACGGCTGTGCTGATCTTCGCGCTGACGATGGCGAACATCGTCGTCGTCTCGCTGGCGGCGTACCGAGGCGTCGAGTACATGGACTCGGTCGAGTTCTGCGGCCAAGTGTGCCATTCGGTGATGAAGCCGGAGTTCGTCGCCCACCAGGACGCTCCGCATGCGCACGTCGCGTGCGTTCAGTGTCATACCAGCCCCGGCGCAACCGGGTACGCACGGTCGAAAGTGTCGGGAATTGGCCAGGTGTTCGCCGTCGCGTCCGACACGTTTCCGCGGCCTATTCGGGCGCCGGTCGAGAGCCTGCGTCCGGCGAGCGACACCTGCGAACGATGTCACTGGCCGGAGAGGCTCCACGGCGACAAAGTCAAACGCGTCTACGAGTATGCGGACGACGAGCAGAATAGCGAGACGGTGACGACGCTGCGCTTGCACGTTGGCGGCGGGAGCGCGCGGCTCGGGGTCGCCACCGGAATCCACTGGCACATGAACGTCGCCAACGAAGTCGATTACATCGCGACCGACGACGAGCGGCAGGTGATTCCGTATGTGAGGGTGAAGGATCGCTTCGGCAACGTCCGGGAGTACTTCGCCGAAGGTGCGGCGCCCGACCAGTTCGCGGCAGGCGTGCGGCGGCGGATGGACTGCATGGATTGCCACAACCGCCCGAGCCATTCGACGGCGCCGAGCGCCGAACGAGCCGTGGACGCGGTCATCGCGCGCGGCGACATCCCCAAGACGCTGCCGTTCGTCCGCCGCGAGGCGGTCAAGGCGCTGAAGGCGCCACATGCGAACGAAGGGGCCGCGCTCGAGGCGATCGCGAGGGCGCTACGGGAGTTCTATCGCGGCGACTACCAGAAGGTATTCGAGACCCGGCGGCAGGACGTCGAGCAGGCCGTGACCGGCACGCAGGGCGTTTATCGGCGCAGTGTGTTTCCCGAGATGAACGTCGGGTTCGGCACCTATCCGAACCACATCGGCCACGTGAACGCCCCCGGCTGCTTCCGGTGCCACGACGACAGTCACACGACGACGGACGGGAAGACGATCAGTCAGGATTGCGAAACGTGCCACACGATCGAATAGGGTCCGGGCTCGAGGGTCGGCCGCAGGCAGGCCCCAACGCCCCAGGGCGGAGTGCGACATGATGCATCGACCAGGTAATCGATTTCCAGCGCACGCGGCGATAGCCGCGCTTGCCACCGCGTGGGGCATGGCCATCGGGCTCGTCGCCGCAGGCAGCGGGGCGCCGGCCGCCGACGCCGCGACCCAAGCCGCGTCGCCAGCGGCGGCCCAACCCGCCGCGCAAGCCGCCGATTTCGTCGGCGACGACACCTGCGCGGCGTGCCACGAGTCGGAGCGCGACAGCCTTCAGACCACGTTGCACGCGAAATCGCAGAACCCGCGGACGCCGGCGGCGACCGGCCGGACGTGCGAGACCTGTCACGGTCCCGGCAAGGCGCACGTGGACTCGGGCGACAAAGCCGACATCCGACGCTTTACCGCGGGCATGGGGCGGGAGAGCGCCGAGACCTGCGCCTCCTGCCATAACCGTGGCCCGCACGCGATGTGGAGCGGCAGCGCGCACGATTCCCGCAACCTGTCGTGCACGACGTGCCACTCGGTCCACAACCCCAAGAGCGTGAACGCGCAGTTGCAGCAGGCGAGCGAGATCGAGACCTGCGCGACCTGCCACCAGGCGCAGGCGATGAAGATTACCCGCACGCAGCACATGCCGGTCACCGAAGGCAAGATGACCTGCACGTCGTGTCACAACCCGCATGGCTCGACCAACGTGAAGCTGCTCAAGGTCGGCAACTGGATGAACGAAAGCTGCGTCAGCTGCCATGTCGAGAAGCGCGGGCCGTTTCTCTGGGAGCATGCGGCGGGCCGCGAGAGCTGCATCACGTGTCACGATCCACACGGCTCGTCAAACGACCGGATGCTCGTCGCGAGGGCCCCGATGCTCTGCCAGCGGTGTCACATCGGGACGCGCCACCCTTCGACCATCTACGACAGGCGAAATGTGACGCCCGGGGCGTCACCCAGCAACCGGATCTACGGGCGGGCCTGCGTGAACTGTCACTCGAACATCCATGGCTCGAACCACCCGTCCGGCAACGCGTTCCTCCGCTGACCGTCGGGAGAAGAGATCATGCGCACGAGACTATCCGTCATGGTTGCCGCGCTGCTGCTCGCCTCCGCGAGCGCGGGGGCGCAACAGGACCAGAGCCTCACGGGGAACGCCCCGCAGCAGCCGGGGGCGGCGGCCGGCGCTCCCGAGGCCGCGGGGAACGGCGAGATCCAGCTCGGTCTTCGGGGCACGAGCTTCGGCTCCGACGCGGACCGCGCGCGGTTTCAGCGCTACGAGGATCTGCGCGACGGCGGCAGGCTTGATCGCTTCCGGTACCGGCGTGCAACCGACTCGTGGCTGTTCAACGCCGGCGCGGACCATGTCGGCTATCGCGACCAGCGCTACTTTGCCGGCTTCAATCAGTACGGCCGGGTGAAGGCGTCCGTCGAATGGAACCAGACGCCGCTCTACTACAGCCTGGACACGTCGTCGATCTACGGCGCCTCGGACACCGGAGTCCTGCGAATTCCGAATGCCGCGATCCGGACCGGCATTCAGACGGGGACGCTGAGGCTGGTCGATGTCAACACGTTCCTCGGATCGCCGTTCGACCTGCGCCAGCGCCGAGACGTCGCGGCGTTCAGGGTCGTGACAGCGGTCGCCAAGGACGTCGACGCGACGTTTACCGTGACGAGCACTCGGAAAGAGGGCCAGATGCCATGGGGCGCGAGCTTCGGGTTCAGCGCCGCCAACGAGGTGGCCGCGCCAATCGACCATCGGACGACCGACTTCGGGGCGGCCCTCGAGTGGGCGAACAGCTCCGGAATGGCCCGCGTCGGCTACGAGGGGTCGTGGTTCAACAACGCGATCGAGACGATGACCTACGACAGTCCGTTCAGGTTCACCGATTCGACCAACCCGACGGCATACGTCAGCGGCAATGGCGCCTCGCAGGGCCGGACCGCGATGTCGCCCGATTCGACGGCCCACACGTTCAGCGCCGCCGGCGCCTACAGGCTGCCTGCCCGCAGCCGCGTGACGGGCGCCCTGTCGATCGGCGAGTGGAACCAGAACGCCTCGCTACTTCCCTTCACGATCAACACCGCGATTCCGCCCATTCCGCTCGACCGTCCGACGGCCGAGGCGGAGGCGCTGATCACGTCATACACCCTCAACTTCACCTCGAGGCCGGTGAACCGGGCGTGGTTCAACGTACGGGCGCGCCGGTACGACTTCGACAACCGGACACCGCTCTTCAACGTCGTCAACTACGTGCGCTTCGATCAGGTGATCGAGCCGTCCATCCTCGGCCACACCGAACCGTTCGGCTACACGCGCGATTTCGTCGACGCCGACGCTTCCTTCTCGCTGTTCCCCTACACGGCCATCAAGGTCGGCTACGGCGTGGAGATGGACGACCGGTCGTTCCGCCTCGTCGAGGAGACGACGGAGCACACGCTTCGGACCGCGATCGATACGAGCGGCAGCCAGTACGTGACGGTCCGGCTGGCCTACGAGCACGCGACGCGGACCGGCACGGGCCTCGACGAAGAGGTGTTCGACGAGATCGGCGAGCAGGTGTCGCTGCGGCAGTTCGATATCTCGGACCGCAACCGCAACCGGATCACGGCCCTCGTGCAGGTCACGCCGATTGGCGCCCTGACGCTCACGGCGTCGGCGCAGACGGGGCGCGATTCACGCCCGGATGCGGCGTTCGGCCTGAGCAAGCTGGATACGAGCGGCTACGCGGTCGGATTCGACGCCGCCCCGCTCGACCCGGTGATCTTCGGGCTCACATACGGCTACGAGGGCGCGAGCACGAACCAGAACTCCCGTCAGGCGAATCCTGGTCCGCAGTTCAGCGACCCCACCCGCGACTGGGCGACGGCCATGAACGAGACGGTTCACTACGTGGCTGGCAGCGTGGACTTGATCAAGGGCGTTCCGAAAACCGACATCCGGTTCGGCCTGGATTGGAACAGGTCGAACGCCGACTACACGTACGTGCTGCCGGCCAATACGACCCTGGCGCCCGTCGAGCAGCTGCCGACCCTGTACAGCGAGCTGACGCGGGCGAGCGCCGATGTGCGCTACTACATCACCCGGCGCCTCGCGGCGGGGTTCGTCTACATGTTCGACCGCTACCAGGTGGACGACTTCCAGATGGGCCCGAACTATGCCATCGGCAGTCGCGCGCTGCCGGACGGTCTCATGCTCGGCTACTTCTTCCGGCCGTACACCGCCAACACGGCCTGGGCGCGCATCATTTACATGTGGTGACGGGTGCTGACGCTGTAGGGTGCTGTGTTACGGACGTCGTAGGGTGCTGTGATACGGACGTCATAGGGTGCTGTGTTAGTAGCGCCGTAGGGTGCTGCGGTGCATACGTCGTCAAGTGTTGAGCGCCCTGTGGTCAAGTGGTGAGCACCCCGGTCGTCGAGTGCGAAGCACCCTGCGCGCGAGCACCCCGGTCAGCGCCCGAGCCCCCCTGAGGCGCCAGCGTGCGAGCACCCTGGAAGCGTCAGTGCCCGCCAGTGTCAGGCGCGTTGCGGCGCGCGGACGAGCGTGTCGGGGATGACGAAATCGTGCCCGGGATGGCGAACCACCATCACCGGACATCCGGCCATGCGCACGACACGCTCGGCGACGCTGCCCATCAAGAGCTGCGCGACGGCGCCGCGGCCGTGCGTGCCCAGCACGATCAGGTCGATGCCGTTGTCCTTCGCATACTGGATGATCGCGAGCGCCGGCGCGCTCGATGTCACCGTCACCGCTTTGGTCGGCAGCGGCTTCGGATCGTTGTCCACGAGCAGCTCGTCGAGCTGCTGGCGCGCCGATAAGTCGACATCCCGCTGAACATCCGGCAGGACGCCCACGTAGGCCTCTCCCGCAAAGAGCCGCGCCGATACGTCGTCGGCGACATGCATCACGTACAGCGTCGCGTTGAAATTGCGCGCCAGGGCACGGCCGTAGCGCAGGGCGGCTTCGGCCGCTTCGCCGAAGTCGGTGGCGACCAGAATCTTCTTCAAGGCAATCATCCTGGACCTCGCTTCCGACAAGGCGCACTCATTGCGCCCAGACAGATGGACCATGAGCATCCTGCGTGCCAGCGCACCCTCGCTGTCAAGCCCGTCCATATGAACTGGCGGGCGCAACGCGACATGGCGCGGTTTGACGGAACCCCGGCCGGGCGCCGGAAACCCGGCAGCCCGCGAATGGCGGCACGTCAAACGCACGCGCCATCGGGGCTCTCTCGGGCCCGAGAAAGGGCACGAGGTTTGCGAACCCTGTCGGAGTCGGGCCTTGGAAAGGAGGAGGATCATGTCAGTTGCAGCGCACCGGTTCTTCGTGGGGATCGGCCGGTTCCTCGAACACGCAGCGGCGGTTGTGGTCGGCCTGATTCTGATGGTCGTCGGCCTCGGCCTGGGCGTCACGATGATCATGCTGCCGGCCGGCATCGTCGTCGGTCTCGTCGGCGTGCTGGTATTCGTCGGCGGCATCTTCGCCCGGTTGGACAAAACCACGTAGAGCGCATCAGCCATGGCTCTGCTCGATCGACAGAAGGTCGAGGTGGTCCTGACCCGACGCTTCCCGGGCGCGCGATGCGACCAGGTCGCCGCGGCCGTCAACGCCATTATGGGGCTCTCCGACGAATGGGAGGAGATGTTCCCTCGCGGCGGTCGGTGGGGCCAGTCGCCGGGGTTCGGCGAGCTCCACCACCTGGCGCGGGAAGAGGTTGACGAAGGCGAATTCCGGCTGTTTCGCCGGCGGGGAAGCCGAGCGAGCATCGGGCCGACGCCGGCCGTCAGCGGGACTTCGGACTCGGACGTCTGATCCCGTCAGCCGCGGTCTCCGGCGGCAGGGCCGCCTCGATTGCCGCCCGACGCGGCTCGAGCCAGGGCGGGAGCGCGAGCACCTCGCCGAGAAACGGTGATAGGTTCCCGGGTCGTCCTGGTTGACGCTCCTCTTCACGCGGCGCACGCCCAGGACGCCCGCCTAGAAGTCGACGTTTTCCTGTGCCGCGCCGGCAATCGCCGTGATGTGGTGCAGCCCGTTGAGGCGCTCCATCGGCTGATCCCGGGCCATTCAGCTATCCGCCGGTCGCGGAGCTGCCGCCGGTCTGCACGTACGCCTCTTCCCCGTGCATGCTCATGTCGAGCCCGATGCTCTCATCGGAGGAGCTTGCGCGCAACGGGACGATCGCGCCGATGGCTTTCAGCAGCACGAAGCTCACGAGGCCGCTGTACACGATGGCGGCGGCGACGGCGACCGCCTGAATGCCGAGCTGGGCCGGGTTGCCGAACAATAGCCCGTCGGCCACGCCGTTGAGGCTCCGCTGCGCGAACACTCCCGTCAGGAGCGCACCGGTCGTGCCCCCGATGCCGTGGGCGGCGACGACGTCGAGGGAGTCGTCGAGCGATGTTCTCGCGCGCCACTGCAACGCGAAATAGCTCGGCACGGCCGCGATGGCGCCGAGGGCGATCGCGCTCATCGGCCCGACGAAGCCGGCTGCCGGGGTGACCGCCACCAGGCCGACAACGATGGCCGTGGCGGCGCCGACGGCGGTGGGCCTTCCGGAGCGGGAGTAGTCGAGCAGGGTCCAGACGACGAGCGTGCCCATCGGCGCCAGGAACGTCGTGGTCAGGGCGAGCGCCGCCGTTTCGTTGGCCGCGAGCGCGCTGCCGGAATTGAAGCCGAACCAGCCGAACCACAGGACGCCGGCGCCGAGCAGCGTGAAGGGGACGTTGTGCGGCAGCAGCGGCGACGTCTGGTAGTCGCGGCGCTTGCCGACCGCGAGCGCCGCGACGAGGGCGGCGACGCCGGCGTTCACGTGGACGACGGTGCCTCCGGCGAAGTCGAGCGCGCCCATCTGCGCGAGCCAGCCGCCGCCCCAGACCCAGTGCGCGATGGGGCTGTACACGAGGAGCGCCCAGAGCGTGATGAACAACAGGTAGGCGGAGAAGCGCATGCGCTCGACGATGGCGCCGGAGATCAGGGCCGCGGTGATGATGGCGAAGGTGCCCTGATAGGACATGTACAGGAGGTGGGGGATGGTGCCCTGGGGCTCGAGGCCGACGCCGCGCAGGAACAGGCGCGACGTGTCGCCAATCCAGCTGTTGCCGGGAGCGAAGGCCAGCGAGTAGCCGGCGACGGCCCAGACGACGCCGACGAATCCGAGCGAAATGAAGCTCATCATCATCGTGTTGAGGGCATTCTTGGACCGTACGAGGCCGCCGTAGAAGAATGCCAAGGCTGGCGTCATCAGCAGAACCAGGGCCGTCGAAATCAACATCCAGGCGGTGTCCGCTCCGTTCATTCCGTCACCTCGTTTCTGGAGCGGCATTCTACGGCATCGGAGCGCCGCCGAGAGGCAAGAACCTACAAACATGTCGCTCGAAAGAGTAGGACGGACAATTGTGTCGGCCGTGGCCACACGCTTCCTCCCTCGCGCGGGGCGTCGTCGCGCGCGAATGAGCCTCACCCCGATGGGTGACTTATGGCGTCCGACCAACAGCTACGAAAAAGTCGGCTTGAAAGGTAAAACGCACCTAATTGTCGGCCTCCAGAGCGGCAACCCGGGCTGCTCCCTCGCGCCAAATCGCCAGCTTCTCTGAGCAAATTCGGCGATCGCCCGCGACGGCGCGCGGTTGAGCTATGGCGTTTCTCTTGCACTCCGCCCGAGGGTCGGCGGCTCGCTCCGACATTTTGAGGCTGGTTCGCAACCTTATCGCAGGAGGAGGGGCGATGAGACGGAAACTCACGACTGGATTGCTGTTCTTGTTGACGATGGCGACGCCCGGCGTCGCGCTGGCCCAGGTCGATCCGGAGACCAAGGTCATCGTCGACACGCTGTGGGTCATGGTCACGGCGTTTCTCGTGTTCTTCATGAACGCGGGATTCGCGCTCGTGGAGAGCGGCCTGTGCCGCGCGAAGAATGCGGTCAACATCCTCGCGAAGAACTTCATCGTCTTCGCCGCGTCGTCGATAGCCTTCTGGGCCGTCGGGTTCGCGTTGATGTTCGGCAACGGCAACAGCATCGTCGGGCTCTCGGGGTGGTTCCTGGGCGGCGCGGACAACAGCCCCGCGATGGCCGACGCCTATCAGGGCGTCTTCGCGGCGCTGAACTGGACCGGGGTGCCGCTGTACGCCAAGTTCTTCTTCCAGCTGGTCTTCGCCGGCACCGCCGCGACCATCGTCAGCGGCGCGGTGGCCGAGCGCATCAAGTTCAGCTCGTTCATCCTCTTCTCGTTCATCCTGGTCGCCGTCATCTACTCGCTGGGCGGTCACTGGGCGTGGGGCGGCGGCTGGCTCGCGGGGATGGGCTTCGCCGACTTCGCCGGGTCGACCGTCGTGCACAGCGTCGGCGGCTGGGCGGCGCTGGCGGGGGTCATCTTTCTCGGCGCCCGCACCGGCAAGTATTTGCCGAACGGGACCGTGAGGCCGATTCCGGCGCACAACATGACCTCGGCCACGCTCGGCGGGCTCATCCTGTGGCTCGGCTGGTTCGGGTTCAATCCGGGAAGCACGATGGCCGCCGATCCGGGCGCGATCGCGCTCATCGCCCTGAACACGAACATGGCCGCGGCCGCCGGCTGCCTCGCGGCGACCGCCACCGCGTGGGTCATGCTCGGCAAGCCTGACCTCAGCATGATCATCAACGGCACGCTGGCCGGCCTGGTCGCGATCACGGCGCCGTGCAATGCGGTGACCGTCGGCAGCTCGGTCATCATCGGCCTCGTCGCGGGCGTCCTGGTCGTGTACGCCGTGCTCTTCTTCGACAAGGTCAAGATTGACGATCCGGTCGGCGCGCTGAGCGTCCATCTCGTGAACGGCATGTTCGGCACGCTGGCGGTGGGCCTCTTCGCCACCGACGGCGGCCTGTTCTTCGGCGGCGGCTTCGGGAAGACGATGACGCAAGCGATTGGCATCGTGGCGGTCGGCGCCATGACGTTCTCCCTGAGCAGCATCGCGTGGCTCCTGCTGAAGGCGACGATCGGCATTCGCGTGTCGAAGGAAGAGGAGCTCGAAGGGCTCGATACGGGCGAGCATGGCATGGAAGCCTATGCGGGCTTCGTGCAGGCGCAGGAAATGCGCGCGGAAGTGATCTAGCACTCCAGACTGGAGCGGGGCGAGTGTCGTCCCGCTCCGTGCACAAACGGTTGCGTCTACTCGGAGGTGGCGACGTGTACTTGATGACGATCTTGTCTCGCTTATCGGTGAAGTGGGCATGTGTGGTTTCCCTGACGGCGCTGGCGGCGCTGTTCACGGCGACACCGGGCGTCGCGCAAGAAAGTCACCCGGCTGGATTAGTGCTTGATCTCCAGGGCGCTCTGAGCGCCAACAGCAGCGCGGCCGTCGTGGAATCCGACGCGGGAGGCCGAGAAGCCGCGGTGGCGTCCGAGGAGGCGCAAGCCGGCGGCGGGGCGATGTCGTTCTTCGAAGGAACCGAGCTGTTCGGCCTGGTCGACGCTTATTACGACTGGTATTCCACGAAACCGAGCGGGGATGCCCCACTGCGGAATTTCGATACGAAGCACAACCAGTTCGGGCTCAGCCTGTTGGAAGTCGGTCTGGCGAAGGCGCCGACCGCCGATTCACGGGCCGGATTCCGATTGGATCTCGATTACGGTCCCACCGCGGCTCTCGTTCACGGCGGCGAGCCGGGCGGGTTGACAGTCTTTCAGAACATCCAGCAGGCGTACATGAGCTATCTAGCGCCTGTCGGCAATGGCCTCCAGTTCGACGTAGGCAAGTTCGTGACTCAGCACGGGGCTGAAGTGATCGAAGCCAAGGACAACTGGAACTACTCCCGGTCGATCCTTTTCGCGTGGGCAATTCCCTACTATCACACGGGAGTGCGCGCCTCCTATGCCGTCAACGACAAGGTGACAATCGCGGGAGCGGTGGTTAACGGCTGGAACAACGTTGTGGAGAACAACGAACGAAAGACCTACGGTGCGCAGCTCATTCTCAAGCCCACAGCCTCGCTGACTCTCGTGCAGAACTACATGGGCGGTCCGGAACAGGCGGGCAACGATGACGACTGGCGCCACCTGTCGGACACGACCGTCACCTACACGGCGACCGACGCACTGAGTCTCATGGTGAACTACGACTACGGGCGAGATACGGCGGCCGGCCAATCCGTTAAGTGGCAGGGTGTGGGCGCATACGCGAAATACGTCGCGAATGACCGGTTTGCGCTGATTCCAAGAGCCGAGTGGTATCAGGATGATGACGGGTACACGACCGGGACGCCGCAAACGTTGAAGGAGTTCACGCTGACCGGCGAGGTGACGCTGGCGCCACGGCTGTTGTGGCGGATCGAGTACCGCGGCGACTTCTCGGATGTGGATTTCTTCGAGAAGCACAACGGCACGTTCATCGACAAGCAGCACTCGATCGGGTTTGGAGTGCTTTATTCGTTCAGCTCCAATACCCCGTAGGGAGTGGCGCGCTGACGCTTACTACGAGCATCCGGCTGGGGCGGGCGACGAAAGGTTCGGGTTCTCCGACATCGGCGGCATCATCGCGAGTCCGCTGACCGGGGTCCCCAGCCGTTTCGGGTCCTGGAACATCCACGGAGGGGCCGACGTGCCCGTCTTCGGCAAGGCGACCGAGGCGATCAACGTGGACACGGACGGCGAGACCAGCAAGAACAAGGTCGTCGCCCTGTTCGGCATCGGCGTGTCGTACTGACGGGCGGGAACGATCAGGGCGCCTCGGCGGCGACGATGCCTCCCGTCGTCGCGGCCGGGGTGTCCTTCACGCTTCGAGGCGCGGCTGTTCGCGTCCACAATTTCGACTACCATACGGGCGATACCTTCAACGTGATGATGGAGCCCCACTCTACCCAGGTCGAGCCACGCCACGACCCGCGCGCCGTCCGCCGCGCCCGGCTCGACGCCGCGTGCCGCGAGCTCGTGGCCGCGACCGAGCGCGGCGAGGGGGGGCGTGCGGCGCTCAAGCAGTACTCGCATCGGGTCGACGCGCTGATCCAGCAGCTGTTCTCCGAAGCCGGCGTCGCCGCGCAGGCGGTCGGCGTGTTCGCGCTGGGGGGATACGGCCGGCGCGAGCTCTGTCTCCACTCGGACATCGACCTCCTGGTGCTGTTTGCCGACCCGATCGGCGATCCGGACGAGCGATTCCTGCACGCCTTCCTCAACCCCCTCTGGGATCTGGGGCTGACCGTCGGGCATCACGTGCGCGAGGTCGGCGAGGGCGCCAGGCTGGCCGACGACAACCCGGAGTTCATCCTCGCGATCACCGACGCCCGGCCGGTCGCCGGCGACGCGACGTTGCTGGACGACTTCATCGGCGCGACCGACGCGGCCCGGATGGCCTCCCGCACGCTCGACGCCCTCAAGGCGCTGATCGCCGAGCGCCACGCGCGGTTCAACGACACGCTGTATCAGCTCGAGCCGGATGTGAAGGAGGCGCCGGGGGGGCTGCGCGACCTGTTCGGCGCCCTGACGATCGCCAAGCTGACCGACCCCGTCCTGCTCAGCCAGGGCGGGTCGGGCCCCCGCGTCCTGGAGGACGCCGAGGAGTTCCTGCTGCGGGTGCGCTCGATCCTGCACCACGCGGCCAAGCGCCACAACAACGTCCTGAGCCACGAGCTGCAGGAGGAGGCGGCGGAGCGTTTCGGGTACGCCGGGGCCACGCCCCGCCAGCGCGTGGAACGCCTCATGAGCGACTACTTCCGGCACGCGCGCGCGGTGGACCGCACGCTGCGCTGGGCCCTGCGGGCGGCGCCGCAGCCGATCGGTCCCAATCTGGTGCTCGCCGGCGAAGGGGTCCGATTCCTGGACGTCCGGGCGGCGGCAGATCGCCCCGAGACGTGGCTCGCGGTCTTCGTGGAAGCGATCGAGCGCGGCCGCGCGGTGTCGGATGAGACGCTGGCGTGCATTCAGCAGCACGCGGGCCGCTTCACCGCCGAGGAGTTCCTGCCGACCCCCGCGCACCGCGACGCGCTGCTCCGGTTCCTGCGTCCGCGCCCGGGGCTGTACGCGCGCCTGTCCGACATGCACGATGCCGGCCTGCTGGGCCAGATGTTTCCCGAGTTCAAGGCGATCAGCTGCCGCGTCGTCCGCGACTTCTACCACAAGTACACGGTCGACGAGCACACGCTGCTCACGATCCGCAATCTGGAGCGGTTGACCGAGGCGGGCCCCGACCGCGCGCGCTTCGGGCGCCTGCTCGCCGAACTGGAACGGCCGGAGCTCCTGGTGCTCGCGCTGCTGTTCCACGACGTCGGCAAGTGGCGCGACGACGACCACGCGTCGGAGAGCGCGCGCCTGGCGCGGCTGATGTTCGATCGGCTCGGCCTCGACGAGGACGCGCGGGCGGTGATCGACTTCCTCGTCGTGCATCACCTGAAGATGTCGGTCGCCGCCTTCCGGCGCGACACCGAGGATCCGGAGATCGTCCGCCAGTTCGCCGACGTGGTGGGCTTCGAAGAGCGGCTGAAGCTGCTCTGCCTGATGACGCTCGCCGACGTCGAGGCGGTCGGCAAGGAGACCCTCACGCCGTGGAAGGAGGAGCTCCTGTGGCGCTTCTACGTGGACACGTACAACTATCTGACGCTCGCGTACGGCGACGAAGTGATCGAGCGCAATCAGACGGCGCTCGCCGAGCTGATCGCGCAGCGTGAGCCGGATCTCTCGGCGAGGGACATCGAGGAGTTCCTGCAGGGGCTGCCGCGGCGGTACCTGCAGTCGTTCTCGCGCGAGGCGGTCTACCGCCACGTCCGGCTGTCCCGCGGCCTGCCGCCCGGCGCGATTCAGGCCTGGATCGAGCGCAAGAACTCCGAATGGGAGCTCACGGTGCTCACGCGCGATCGGCCGTTTCTCTTTTCGAACATCTCGGGCGTCCTCTCGTCGTTCGGCATGGACATCCTCCGGGGCTTTGCCTTCACGAAGCCCGACGGCCTGGTCGTCGACATGTTTCACTTCACCGACAAGGAGCGCTACCTGGAGCTGAATCCCGGCGGCGACGCGCGAATCGTCCGCATGCTCGACGAGGTCATCGCCGGGCGCACCGACGTGGCGGCGCGTCTCGAGGGACGGGAGGCGGGCGCCTTCCGGCGGCCCCTGCCGGGATTCGCCCCCGTGATCCACTGCGACAACGAGTCGTCGCGGCGGTATACCATCGTGGAGATCGTGGCGGAGAACGCGCTCGGCCTGCTCTTTCGCATGAGCCGCGCGATGTCGGACTCCGGCTGCGACGTCGATCTCGTGCTGATTGCCACCGAAGGACGTCGCGCCATCGATGTGTTCCACCTCACCAGGCAGGGCGCCAAGCTGTCGACGGCGCAGCAGCAGGAAGTCATCGGAAATCTGCATCGCGTTCTGGAGGGACGCCCATGAAGCTCATTAAATCGATCGTACGGCCGAACAAGGTGGACGACGTCAAAGGCGCGCTGGAAAAGCTCCAGATTTCCGGCATGACGGTGACCGAGGTTCGCGGACACGGCAAGCAGAAGGGCCACACGGCCATCTATCGCGGGCAGGAATACAACGTGAGCCTCCTGCCGAAAATGGAGATTGAAATCGTCGTGCCCGATTCGATCGTCCACGACGCGATCAAGGCGATCATGGAGGCGGCGCGCACCGGCGAGATCGGCGACGGCCGGGTGTTCGTCCTCCCGGTCGAGGAAACCTACAAGATCCGGACGGGGGAGAAGGAAGTCTACTAGCTCGCCTCGGTCGACGCCTATGCAGCGGTTCGGTGCTTCTCCGCGCGTCGCGGCCGCGCTCTTCGCGACCTGGGTCGTGCTGTCGGGGAAGCTCGACGCCGCCCACCTCGGCGCCGGCGCCGCCACGGCCCTCATCCTCGCCGTGGCGACCGATCGGCTGTGGGCGCTGCCGCCGCCCATCGGGGCGTCGGGGCGCCGGCCGCTCCGCGGCGTGCGGTGGGGACGCGGTCTGCTGTACGTCTTCTGGCTCGCCTGGGAGGTCGTCGTGTCCGGACTGCAGGTCGCCTATGTCGTCCTGCATCCGCGCCTGCCCGTTGACCCGCGGCTCGTGCGGTTTCGATCGCAGCTGCCGCACACCCTGGCCCGCCTCACGCTCGCCAACTCCATTACGCTGACGCCGGGGACCGTCACCCTCGAGGTCGAGGGCGACGAGTTCCTCGTGCACGCCCTCACGCCCGTCGGCGCGCGCGGGATCGAGGAGCGGACGATCCGCGACCGGGTGGTCGCGCTCTTCGACGTCGACGAGCCGGCCCCTCCGGCGCGAGAGGGGCCGTGAGCGGGGTGGTCGTGCCGATTGCCTGGGTGCTCGCCCTGGCCATGGGCCTCTCGATGTATCGGGTGCTGGCGGGGCCGACGATCTTCGACCGGCTGACCGGGCTCAGCCTGATCGCCACCAAGTCGATTATTCTCCTCCTGCTGCTGGGCGTGCTGAGCGAACGGGAAGACGCGTTCGTCGACATCGCGCTGTCGTACGCGCTCATCAGCGTCGTGGGCGTGCTGACGCTCGCCAAGTACTTCGAACGCACGGAAGCGCCCCGATGACCGACGTCGTCGCAGGCGCGCTGCTGCTCGGCGGCCTGGTGTTCGTCCTGGCCGGGGTGGTCGGGATCCTGCGGCTGCCGGACTTCTACGCTCGCCTGCATGCGACGAGCAAGTGCGATACGCTTGGCCTCGCGCTGATGGCCGCCGGCGTGGCGGTCCACACCGGGCCAACGCTGATCACCGTGAAGGTCCTGCTCGTCGTCGCTTTCGTGGCCGTCGTGAACACGACCGTAGCGCACGCGCTCGGCCGCGCCGCCTATCGCTCCGGACTGGCGCCCTGGACGTCCGCGGCCCGACGATCCCAATGAGCGCCTTCATTTCGCTGCTGTTTCTCTTCCTGATCGTCGTGTCGGCGATTGGCGCGCTGGCCGTAAGGGATCTGATGGCCGCCGTCATCGTCTTCGGCGCGTTCAGCTTCTTCTCGGCCGTTTTCTACGCGAGCCTCGGCGCCGTCGACGTGGCGTTCACCGAGGCGGCGGTCGGCGCGGCCATCACGACGCTGTTCTTCGTCACCGCGCTGTACCGCACCGGCGAGCGGGCCCAACGGTGAAGGCGACCGCCTTCGGCCTGCTGGCCTTCGCGGCCGCCGTGCTCTTCACGGCGTCCTCCGCGCTGCCGCCGTTCGGCGATGCCGCCGCCCCGCCCGCCACGCACGTTGCGCCGCGGTACATCGAGCAGAGCCTGGCCGAGACCGGCGCGGCGAACATGGTGACAGCGGTCCTGGCGGACTACCGGGGCTACGATACGCTCGGCGAGACGACCGTGATCTTCACGGCGGGGCTCGCCTGCCTGCTGATTCTCGGAGCCGCCGGGCGGGACGGCCGGGAGGCTCGATGAAGCTCCCGTTCGGCAGCATCATCCTCGACGCCGCGTCCCGGCTGCTGACGCCGTTCATCCTGCTGTTTGCCGTCTACGTCATCGCCCACGGCCACGACAGCCCGGGCGGCGGCTTTCAGGGCGGCGTGCTGCTGGCCGCCGGCGTCATCCTCGTCAAGCTGGTGCGCGGCCGCCC
>Ga0326597_10003116_pt1 | contig 24197 bp, 21 predicted proteins | sample RVTome_12_FD_203789 | JGI IMG/M metagenome (GOLD analysis project Ga0326597, IMG submission 203789) | Soil microbial communities from uranium-contaminated site in the Upper Colorado River Basin, Wyoming, United States - RVT100D185 | ecosystem: Environmental > Terrestrial > Soil > Contaminated >... | reverse complement strand
ACTACTCACTACTCACTAATCACCACTCACGCCTCATTTCTTGGCTGGGGCCGCCGCTGCCGCGGCTGATTGCGCCCTGCCACTGCGGAGATCCATGTAGCGCTGCCTGGTCTGGGCGTAGCGCGCGCGGATTTCCTCTTTCTCCTTGTTCTTGCCGGCGATGCTCTGCTCGAGCCTGGCCATGCCGGCTTCGGCGCGCGCAATCTCGTCCTTGAGGGCTGCGGAGGGCTTCTTGGCTTTCTCGGCCGCCGCGAGGCGCCCCGAGGCGTCGGTATGACGGGCGGCTGCGGCCTTGTGCAATCCCTGGAATTGACCGAGAAGCCGGTCCACTTCCCGCAGCTCGCGATCGCGCCTCTGGTCGATCTCCTTTTCGCTCGCGTAGGTGTTGAGCAGCGCGGAGTCCCGGCGCCTCTGCTCGTCCAGCTGCTTCTTCTCCTCCGCCTTCTGCTTCGCCAGCCTCTGATCCTCGGCCGCGCGCCTGGCCTGCTCTTCGGCCGTTTCCGTGGTCCTGCGTGTCACGCCGCGGCGGTCGAGCTCTTTCGTGGCGCTGTCTTCGTATTCCGGCGGCACCTTGTCGCCGCAGCCTATGACCTTGCCCGACTTGTCCTTCCAGCAGATGATCTTGCCGCTGCCCTTGGGCTGGGCCTGGGCCGATTCGGCGATGAAGGCCGCCAGCACCAACGCAAGCGCCGCGGCGAAGAACGCTCGGTTGAACTTAAGCATGGGCAGTGACTCCGTATTGTTCGCGATAACGCCCGACCGCCGCGAGATATCGCGCATGCTGCGGATCGGCCTTGAGATACGCCATCAGATCGTCTAGCGTAGCGATGCTGATCACCGGGATATTATAGCTTGCACGCACTTCCTGCACCGCAGACAGCGCCCCGCCGCCGCGCTCCATGCGGTCGAGGGCGATCACCACCCCGCAGGGTACAGCGTTCGAGACCCTGATCAGGTTGACAGACTCGCGCACCGAGGTGCCGGCCGAGATGACGTCATCCACGATCAGCACCCTGCCCGCGAGCGGTGCGCCGATCACGGTGCCGCCCTCGCCGTGATCTTTTGCCTCCTTGCGGTTGAAGCTGTAGCCCACGTTGCGCCCGGCCTCCGCCAGCGCGATGGCGAGTGCCGCCACCAGCGGTATGCCCTTGTAGGCCGGGCCGAACAGCATGTCGAATCCGATGCCCGCCGCCCCGATGGCTTTCGCGTAGAATTGGGCGAGCTGCTTCAGCGCCGCGCCGTCGTAGAACAGCCCGGCATCGAAAAAGTATGGCGACAGGCGCCCCGCCTTGGTCTTGAATTCACCGAAGCGCAGCACCTTCTGCTCGATCGTGAAGCGGATGAACTCTTGCCTGAAATCGGACGCCATATGGAAGTGCCGATCCTAAACTGGCGAGTTGACCGGCGCGCCACTCGCGCGTCCGGTCGAACGAGCCGGGAAAGCGACCCCGTTGGTTCGAACCGATGCGAATTATAACGGTGAATCTGAACGGCATCCGCTCCGCGTCGCGCAAGGACTTCTTCAGATGGATGACGCGCCAGCGGGCCGATGTCGTCTGCATGCAGGAGCTGAAGGCGCAGGCGGCGGACCTGTCCGCCGAGATGCAGGGGCCAGGGAGTTTCAAGGGATACTTTCATCATGCGGAGAAGAAGGGCTACAGCGGGGTCGGGTTGTACTGCCAGCGCGAGCCCGACCACGTAGTTGAGGGCATCGGCCGCCGCGACATCGACGCCGAAGGGCGTTATCTGCGAGCCGACTTCGGTCCGCTTTCCGTGATCTCGGTTTATCTGCCGTCGGGCTCGGCCGGCGAGCATCGGCAGAAGATCAAGTTTCATTTCATGGATCATTTCTTTCCCCACTTGAAGAATCTCGCGGCGGAAGGCCGCGAGATTCTTCTGTGCGGCGACTGGAACATCGCCCACAAGGAGATCGACCTGAGGAACTGGCGGGCGAACCAGAAGAATTCCGGCTTCCTGCCGGAGGAACGCGCGTGGCTTACTCGCGTGTTCGACGAGCTGGGGTGGGTGGACGTGTATCGCCGGCTGCATCCGGACGCAACCGGCGCCGCCTATACGTGGTGGAGCAACCGCGGGCAGGCGTGGGCCAAGAACGTGGGATGGCGCATCGATTACCATATCGCCACGCCGGGATTCGCCGCGACGGCGAAGCGCGCGGCGATCTACAAGGCGAAGCGCTTTTCGGATCACGCGCCGCTGACGATCGAGTATGACTACCCCCTGGCTTAGCGGACTGCGCAGCAGGCTGCCGGAGGGTCTCAGACCGTATCTCGAGTCCGCGCCGCTCGCCGCCCTGTTCCTGGGCATTTCTTCCGGCTTTACCTTCGCGATGATCGGCGCGACCCTGACCACGCGCCTCGCCCAGCACGGCGTCACCAAGAGCGCGGTGACCGCGTTTGCGCTCACCTTCCTCGCCTATAACGTCAAGTTCCTCTGGGCGCCGATCGTCGACAACGTCCGGCTGCCGTTGATCGGCAGGTTCGGGCAGCGGCGCAGCTGGCTATGGCTGGTCGGAGTGCTGGTCATGGCCGCCGTCGCTTTTCTCGGTATCGCCGACCCGGGCGACTCTCTCTATTTGGTCGCGGTCGCCGCGATTGCCATGGGCGTGGCCGGAGCCACGTTCGACATCATCATCGACGCCTACCGCATCGAGCTGCTCGAGCCGCGCCAGCTCGGCGCAGGCTCCGGCATGTCGCAATATGGCTGGCGGATCGGCGCGGCGGCAGCCGGCGCCCTGGCTCTGGTCCTCGCCGCCCGGGTGGGCTGGACCGCCGCCTATCTGGCCTGCGCCGCCTTCGCGCTTCCGGCGATGCTGATCGCTGTGGTCATGGGTGAGCCGGTCCGGCACCGCGAGCCCGCCAGGCCGCGCGGCGTCGTCGGGGCCATCATCGCCTATTTCAGTCCGCTGACCGAGTTCCTCAGGCGTCAGGGAGCGCCCGTCGTGCTGCTGTTCGTGCTCATTCACAAGATTGGCGACACCCTCGCCAACCTCACGCTGCGCCTGCTGTTCCAGGATCTCGGCTTCGACAACGACGAAGTGGCCTTCTACGACGTCGGCGTCGGCTTCGCCGCCCTGCTGATCGGCATTTTCCTCGGCGGAGTCCTCTACACGCGGATGGGAATGAAGCGCGCCGTCCTGGTGAGCCTCATCCTGATGGCGGTGTCGAATCTGAGCTTCGCCGCGCTGGCGGCGGCCGGCCATACCAATTTCGGCATGGCCGCGGCGGTCGGTTTCGAGAATTTCGCCAGCGGCATCGGCGGCGTGACAGTGGTCGCCTACCTGTCCGCGCTGTGTAACCTGCGCTTCACCGCGACCCAGTATGCGCTGCTCTCCGCCCTGGCGAGCATCGCCGGCCGGTTCCTCACCGGAACGACTGCGGGAGCGCTGATCGATGCGATCGGCTATGTGAATTTCTACCTGCTGACCACGCTGGTTGCGCTGCCCGGCGTGCTCCTCTTCTGGTTCATGATCCGCTCCGGACTTGCCGACCTGTCCATCGGCTCGGCAGGCAAGGAGGACGCTGGATGACGCGCCTTGCGGACGGTGCGCCGTCCAAAGACCGAAAAGGTTCCTGACACCTTTTTCTCGTTTTCTCTCAACTCTTGTCTTTCTTGGCGTGCTCGGCGGTTCCAAATTCCGTGAATCGTGATTCGTGGATCGTGATTCGATCTGTCCCTGTCTTTATCCGTGTTTATCTGTGTTCATCTGTGGTTTCATTGTTGTATTTCTTTGCGGCTTTGCGCCTTTGCGTCGAGATTTTCACTTTTACCTCCGCTGAAAGCGGTACACGGCGAGGCTGCCGAGCAGGTTCGGCAGCACGCTCACCGGCCTGCCGCGCGTTAGCACCTTGCGCTCCAGGATTTTCACGTTCCGGCTGCCGCAGAAACGCTCGAAATCCGCGATCGTGCACAGATGCCGATTGGGCGTGTTGTGCCACTCGTAGGGGAGGTTCTCCGACACCGGCATGTGCCCGCCGATCACCTGCAGGCGGTTCTTCCAGTAGCCGAAGTTGGGGAAGGTGACGATGCCCTCGCTACCGACGCGCATCATTTCCGCGATGACGCGCTCGCTGTTCTTCACCGCCTGCAGCGTCAGTGACAGGATCACGTAATCGAATGACCGGCTTTCGAAGTCGGAAAGCCCCCGGTCCAGGTCGCTCTGGATCACGTTGACGCCGTTCTTCACGCACGCCGCGACGCCGTCGTCGTCGATTTCCACCCCGTAGCCGGTGACGCGGCGGCTCTCGCGCAGGTAGCGCAGCAGGCCGCCATCGCCGCAGCCGAGGTCGAGCACGCTCGAGCCCATGCTGACCCACCCGGCGATCGCGGCGTAATCCGGGCGCTGCGAAACGGTGCCGTTGCCGTTCTTCATTCCGCGGTCTCCCCGGCGATGCGGTCGAAATAGGCCGCGATCAGCCGGTGATAGCGCGCGTCATCGAGGAGGAACGCGTCGTGCCCGTGCGGCGCCTCAATCTCGGCGTAGGTGACGTCGAGCCGGTTATCGAGCAGCGCCTTCACGATCTCGCGCGAGCGCTCGGGCGAGAAGCGCCAGTCGGTGGTGAAGGAGACGACCAGGAAATTCGCCCGGGCCGGCGCGAGCGCCTTCGCCAGGTTTCCGCCGTGCTCCAGCGCGGGGTCGAAATAATCGAGCACCTTGGTGATGCGAAGATAGGTGTTGGCGTCGAAGTACTCCGAGAACTTGCGGCCCTGGTGGCGCAGGTAGGATTCGATCTCGAACTCGGTGTCGAAGGAGTAGTTGAGCTTGCCGTTCCTCAACTGCCGGCCGAACTTGGCCGCCATCTCGTCGTCCGAGAGGTAGGTGATGTGCCCGACCATGCGCGCGACGCGCAAGCCCCGCGTCGGGCGCGTGTTGTGCTCGTAGTAGTGCCCGCCGTGGAAATCCGGGTCGGTGATGATCGCCTGCCGCGCGACCTCGTTGAAAGCGATGTTCTGCGCGGACAGGTTGGGCGCGCAGGCGATCAGGATCGAGTGGCGCACGCGCTCCGGGTAGCTGATCGTCCACTGCAGGGCCTGCATCGCGCCGAGGCTGCCGCCGATCACGGCGGCGAAACGGGCGATGCCGAGATGGTCCGCGAGCCGTGCCTGGGTCGCGACCCAGTCTTCCACCGTCACCACCGGGAAGTCCGCGCCCCACGGTTTGCCGGTACGGGGGTTGCTGCTCTGGGGCCCGGTCGAGCCATGGCAGCCGCCGAGGTTGTTCACGCCGACGACGAAGAAGCGGCGGGTGTCCACCGGCTTGCCGGGACCGATCATGTTGTCCCACCAGCCGACGTTTTCCGGGTCGTCCGCGTAATGGCCGGCGACGTGGTGGGCGGCGTTCAGCGCGTGGCACACCAGAACCGCGTTGGAGCGCCCGGCGTTCAACATGCCGTAGGTCTCGTAGACGAGCTCGTACTCGTCCATCACCGCTCCGCTCTTGAGCCCGACCGGCTCGTTGAACTTGGCGGTCTGCGGCGTGACGATGCCAACCGATCTGGAGGCGATCCCAGTATCCATAAAACCAAAAACCCGGCGAGCTTGCGCGGGCCGGGTCGGAAAAAACTGGGATGTTTTCTCTTTAGCCGGATTTGTAACGCGCCCGCAAGCTGAATATCAAATCGGCGCGGCTGAAAGCGGGTGAACCTTACGCCGCAGGGGGCCGCTTGTCAAATCGGCCCCCTGCGGCTCCGGAAAAGCGTGAATCGTGATTCGCGGGTCGTGATTCGACTCAATATGATTCCAGATCCCCGGCAGCTCCCAAGTCCCTTGGATTGCGATAGGTAAATCGAATCCTTTCTTGATCATATCTGCGTTTATCTGCGTTTATCTGCGGCTCAATTTTCTAGCTGTTGAGTTTGTCGAGCAGCGCGCGAAGTTTCTCGGGGTCGCTCGCGCGCAGCATCTTCCGCGCGAGCGGCTTCAGCTGCGAGAAGTTCGATCTGAGGATGACCTGCTTCACGTCGAGGAGATGCGCGATGTGCATCGAGTACTGGCGCAGCCCGAAGGCGAGCAGCAGCCGCGTCAGCGCGACGTCGCCGGCCATCTCGCCGCACAGCGCGACCGGCACCTTGGCCCTGTCCGCGGTCCTGATGATGCCGGCGATGAGATTCAGCACCGCGGGATGCAGGGGGTCGTAGAGGTGCGCCACCGTGTCGTCGGTGCGGTCGATCGCGAGCGTGTACTGGATGAGGTCGTTGGTGCCGATCGAGAGGAAATCGAGCTTGCGGATGAAAATGCCGAGCGCGAGCGCCGCCGCCGGCACCTCGATCATGCCGCCCAACTTGATGTCGCGGTCGTAGGGCGTGCCCTCGTCGTCGAGGCTCTGCCGGGCGCGCTGGATCAGCTCGAGCGTCTGGTCGATCTCGACCGCGGTGGCGAGCATCGGGATCAGGATGTTGACCTTGCCGTAGTGGGAAGCGCGCAGCAAGGCGCGCAGTTGCGTGATGAAGCGCTCCGGCTCGGTGAGGCACAGCCGTATCGCGCGCAACCCCAGCGCCGGGTTGGTGGTGACACGCGCCTGGTCGTTGTCCTTCTCGGCGCCGAGGTCGTAGGTCCGGATGGTGACCGGCATGCCTTTCATATCCTCGGCGACCTTGCGGTACGCCTCGAACTGCTCGTCCTCGTCCGGCAAGTCGGTGCGGTTGAGGAACAGGAACTCGCTGCGGAAGAGCCCGATCCCGGTGGCCCCGTTGTTCCGCGCTTCCACGACGTCCGCCGGCAGCTCGATGTTGGCCTGCAGCTCCACCGGCACGCCGTCGAGCGTGACCGCGCGGCGGTCCTTGAGGCGCCTCAATTTCTGCCGCTCGAGGTCGAACTGTTGCTGCCGCCGCTGGTACTCGGCGAGCACCCGCTCGTCGGGGTCCACGATCACGACACCCTGGGTGCCGTCCACGATGAGGAGCTCGCTCTCGCGGATCATCTGCCGTCCGCGGTGCAGCGCCACGATGGAGGGGATGGCGAGGCTGCGCGCGACCACGGCGGTGTGCGAAGTGGTGCCGCCGAGATCCGTGACGAAGCTCGCGAAGCGGTGCTGCTTGAACTGCACCACATCGGCGGGGGAGAGGTCGTGCGCGACCAGGATCCGGTTGTGCTCGGAATCTGCCTTCAGCGGCGGGGGGACATAGCCGGGATGTCCGAAGAGCGCCTTCATCACGCGCTCGGCGACCTGGATGACGTCAACCCTGCGCTCGCGCAGGTATTCGTCCTCCATCTCGTCGAACTGGGCGAGCAGGGCGTCGGTCTGCAGCTTGAGCGCCCATTCGGCGTTGCAGTTCTCGGTCTCGATGATCCGGCGCGGCGCCACCGACAGGGTGGAATCGCTGAGGATCATCTGGTGCAGGTTGATGAAGGCGCTGATCTCCGCCGGAGCGGTAGCGGGGATGCTGGCGCGCAGGTCCTCGAACTCGGCGCGCACCTGCCTAATCGCCGCGTCGAAGCGGGCCGATTCCTCCGCGGCCTGGTGCGACGGGACGTCGTAGCGCGGCACCTCCAGCCCGGCGTGGGTCATCAGGTGCGCGTGCCCGATGGCGACCCCGCCGGAGACGCCGATGCCGTGGATGGTAAAACTCATACCGGAACTGCAGTGTTGAATTTTGAATGTTGAGTGATGAGTTATTAAGAGCGCCTAACAAAATGACTGGCCCTGCTTTACTCCCCTCCTTTTCAAGGAGGGGTGGATGCGAAGCAGACGGGGTGGTTACGTGGGAACGCCTTGCTCCCACCACCCCGCCCGCTGGTGCGGGCACCCCTCCTCTGGCAGGAGGGGAATTCATTTTGTTAGGCGCTCTAAATCACAGCGTGATTGCGCCGTAACTCAAAACTTAACACTCAGCACTCAACACTGTCCTACTCGGCTTCCTCGAAGCGGTTGGCGATCAGCCGGGTCACCGCGGCCAGGGCCTCCTGCTCGTCGGGTCCCTCGGTCTCGACCACCAGCGTCGAGCCTTTGGCCGCCGCCAGCATCATGACCCCCATGATGCTCTTGGCGTTGACGCGGCGGCCGTTGCGGCTCACCCAGACGCTGGATTTGAAGCGGCCGGCGACTTCCGTCAGCTTGGCCGATGCCCGGGCGTGCAGACCGAGCTTGTTGATGATCTCAACTTCTTGCTGCAGCATTGTTAACGACAAGCGCCGGGGCGGGGATGCGCACCACGCCGTCACAACCGCCGCTCACCGCCTTGGTGACGATGAAGGCGAGGGGCCTGTCGCGGTAATTGAGGACCCGGATCAGCATCGGCAGGTTTACGCCCGCGACACCCTCGACCTTGCCGGGGATGAGCAGCTTCGCGGCGATGTTGGCGGGCGAGCCGCCGTACATGTCCGAGAGGATCAGCACGCCGTCGCCCTCGTCGAGATCCTTCACCAGCTTGCGTGCCTGCGGCAGCAGCTGGATCGGATCATCCTGGGCGGTGATGCCGAGCTGCTTCAACCGCGGCGGACGCTTGTTCAGCACGTGGCTTGCGCAGTGAATCAGGCTCTCGCCGAGAGTGCCGTGCGAGATGATCAAAACCCCGATCATGGAGGCGGGTTAAGTCCCCGTAACAGAAGTGCAATAGTTTACTCTCTTGCACCGCACCATGCAGCCGCCGCGGCGGGCGAGAAGGGTGAATCAGCGCAGCGCTTGCTCCAGCGCGTCCATGAACATGCCGGCGACGTTGAAGCCGGTCTGCTCGGTGATCTCCTGGAAGCAGGTCGGGCTGGTGACGTTGACCTCGGTGAGCCAGTCGCCGATCACGTCGAGCCCGACCAGGAGCAGGCCTTCCTTGTGAAGAACGGGCCCGAGCTTCGCGGCGATCTCGCGGTCGCGCTTCGTGAGTTTGCGCGCGACGCCTGTGCCGCCGGCGGCGAGGTTGCCGCGCGTCTCGCCCGGCTTGGGAATGCGCGCAAGGCAATGCGGCACGGGCTTGCCGCCGATCAACAGCACGCGCTTGTCGCCGTCCCGGATCTCCGCGAGGTAGCGCTGCGCCATGATCGTGCGCCGCCCGTAGTGCGTCACGGTCTCGATGATGACGTTGACGTTGGGATCGTCGCGGCGCACGCGGAACACGGAGGCGCCGCCCATGCCGTCGAGCGGCTTCAGGATCACGTCGCGTTGCTCGGCGAGGAACTCGCGGATGAGCGCCTCGCGCCGGGTCACGACGGTGGGCGGCGCGAACTGCGGGAAACGCACCGCACCCAGCTTTTCGTTCCAGTCGCGGATCGCGCGCGGCCGGTTGAATACCCGCGCGCCCTGCGCTTCCGCCAGCTCGAGGAGGTAGGTGCTGTAGACGTACTCCATGTCGAATGGCGGGTCCTTGCGCATCAGCACGGCGTCGAAGTCCTTGAGCGGCATGGCGGCCGCGTTCTCCCGGCGATACCACCTGGGCTTTTTGCCGGTGAGATGGAGACGGGAGGCGTTCCCGTAAACCGTGCCGCGACGCAGCGCAAGGTCCTCCTGCTCCATGACGAAGAGCCTGTTCCCGCGCGCCGCGGCCTCGCGCATGATGGCGAAAGTGGTGTCCTTGTGGATCTTGAAGGCGTCGAGGGGATCGACGACGAAGGCGATTTTCATAGGCGTTTGTCGGGATTATAGGGGCCGAGACCGAAAATCGCCTTAATTTCAACTGCTGGCTGATTCCGGAAATGTTCCAGTGGGCCAGTCTCCGCGGGCAAGTCGCACATCGGGCCCCGCTCCCGAGGCATCCTGAAGAAATTATCGAGCGCAGCTCGTTTAAGCGGCAATCGAAGGAATTTCCCCTTCGAGTGCCGCTTCGAGCTCGATCGAGGCGGCGAGAAGCGCGAGCCGCGCGATCACGCCATAGGCGTAGAAGCGGTTCGGCGGACAGCCCGGATCGTCCGGGTTGGGCGAGGAGCACGGCGCGGCGAAGGCGAGGGGGGCGAACTGCATGCCCGGCGCGTTCAGATTCTGGTCCTTGCCGCGCTGGGTGTGCACCCGGTAGAAGCCGCCCACCACGAAATGGTCGATCATGTAGACGACCGGCTCCGCCACCGCGTCGTCCATGCTCTCGAAGGTGTAGACGCCCTCCTGCACCATGACCTCGTGCACCTGGAGGCCTTCCTTCACCACCGCCATCCTGGTGCGCTGCCTGCGGTTGAGCCCTCTCACTTCGGAGGGGTCCTTCACCGTCATGATGCCCATGCCGTAGGTGCCGGCATCCGCCTTGACGATGACGAACGGCTCTTCCTGGATGCCGTATTCCCGGTACTTGGCGCGAATGTCGTCGAGAATCTCGGCGACGTAGCCCTCCAGGCATTCCTCGCCCTTGCGCTCCTGGATGTTGATCTTGCCGCACTTCTCGAACAGGGGGTTGATGAGCCAGGGGTCGATCCCGATGTGTCCGGCGAATTCCCCCGCCACCTGGCGGTAGGCCTTCTTGAAGTGGTTCGATTTGCGGCGCACCGTCCAACCCGCCTGCACGCACAACGGGTGGAATTCCAGATTGAGGTTGTTGAATCCGCCCGGGAAGAGGTTGGTGTCCACCGGCGCAAGCTTGAAGCCGCTGTTCCGCAGGTCCACCGAGCAGTAGAAGGGCGCCGCGTGCTCCTGCCATTTGCCGCGCAGCCAGCACTCGGTCTCCGGCTGGGAGGCGAGGAGGCGCCGCTCGAGATCGAGCAGCAGTCCGGCGAGCGCGGTGGCGAGTCGGGGGACGGACATGGTTTCCCCACGAGGGGACGCCTATTCTAGCGGATGAGCGTGGGCCCATTCCGCCGCCGTGTTTTGTCACGCAAAAACAACGGAATTCAGCTCACAGTTATCAGCTTTCGGCTATCAGCCGACGTCACGCTCCGGTTCAAGCTGACCGCTGAAAGCTGATCGCTGAATGCCAGGAGAACTCAAAAAAAACGGGCGCCCGCAGGCGCCCGTCAATACGCACTCCCTCATCGAATTTTACGTGTGGTAAGCGCTTTCCCCGTGGGAGTTCACGTCGAGACCCTCGCGTTCCTCTTCTTCGGTCACGCGCAGCCCCACGATCAGGTCGGCGATCTTGAACGCGATCAGCGCCACGATGCCCGTCCAGATGATGGTCACGCCAACGGCCTGGGCCTGGGTCCATACCTGACCGGAGATCGAGTACTCGGCCGCGGTGATCATCTTGCCGGTGACCCAGTCGGCGGTGAAACCCGGCCCGCCGAGCCCGGGAGCGTTGAACACGCCGGTAAGCAGAGCGCCCAGTATGCCGCCGACAGCGTGCACGCCGAAGACGTCGAGCGAATCGTCCGCCCCGAGCCAGCGCTTCAGCTGGTTGACCGCCCACAGGCACACGAATCCAGCGGCGGTACCGATGATGAAAGCACCGGGGATGCCGACGTTGCCCGCAGCAGGCGTGATGGCGACCAGTCCCGCGACGACGCCCGAGGCGGCGCCCAGCATCGAGGGCTTGCCCTTGAACAGCCATTCACCGAAGCTCCATGACAGCACGGCGCAGGCGGTGGCGAGGAAAGTGTTCACGAAGGCGAGGGTGGCCGAATTGCCGGCTTCGAGGGCGGAGCCGGCATTGAACCCGAACCAGCCCACCCACAGTAGCGCTGCCCCGATCATGGTCATCGGCAGGTTATGCGGCGTGAGCGCCTCTTTTCCGAAACCGATGCGCTTACCGACCAGATAGGCGCCCACCAGGCCGGCGACGCCGGCGTTGATGTGCACCACCGTGCCGCCCGCGAAGTCGAGCGCGCCCCACTGCCAGAGCAGGCCGGCCTTGGCGTTCAGCCCGTCAACCAGCTTGGGATCGGTATAGGCGTCCGGACCCATCCAGAACCACACCATGTGCGCGATCGGGGCGTAGGCAAAAGTGAGCCACAGAGTCACGAAGATCAGCACTGCGGAGAACTTGATGCGCTCCGCGAATGCCCCGAGTATGAGGCAGCACGTGATCGCGGCGAAGGTCGCCTGGAAGGCCACGAACAGCAGCTCGGGGATGACGACGCCCTTGCTGAAAGTGGCGCCCATGGCGAATTCCCCTTTGATGGAATCGAAGGTGCCGCCCAGAAACAGCCGGTCGAAACCGCCGAAGTAGGCGTTGCCCTCGCTGAACGCGAGGCTGTAGCCGTAGATGCACCACAGCACGGTGACGAGCGAGAAGGTCACCAGCACTTGCATCAGCACCGAGAGCATGTTCTTCGCGCGCACCATGCCGCCGTAGAAGAGGGCAAGGGCGGGGACGCTCATCATGAGCACCAGTGCGGTGGAGGTCAGCATCCACGCTACGTCGCCTTTGTTGGGCGTCGGCGCGGGCTTGGCCTCTTCCTTCTTTTCTTCCTTCGCCGGGGCGGCCATTTTGTCGTCTGCCTTCGCCCCGGCCGCCGGCTTGTCCTGCGCGAACGCGACGAGCGGCACCGTGTTCAGCCCGACCACGCTGAACATCGCCAGCACGGCGATCAATTTTCTGATGAAACGTTTCATTGGCTTCTCCCTGTTCCTATAGCGCGTCGGCGCCGGTCTCGCCGGTGCGGATGCGGATGGCCTGCTCGAGATCGAAGACGAAGACCTTGCCGTCGCCGATCTTGCCGGTATTGGCCGCTTTCTCGATCGCCTCGATCACCTGCTCGAGGATTTCGCTCTTGATCGCGGCTTCGACCTTGACCTTGGGCAGAAAGTCCACCACGTATTCCGCGCCCCGGTAGAGCTCGGTATGGCCCTTCTGCCGGCCAAAGCCCTTGACCTCGGTGACGGTGATGCCGGTCACGCCGACGGCGGACAAGGCTTCACGCACTTCGTCAAGCTTGAACGGCTTGATGATTGCTGTGACGAGTTTCATTCGGACCCCCCGTGTAAGAGGGACCGGCCGCGGGGCCGGTCCCGCGTTGCGTCGTTAGAAGGTTTTCTGGACGAAAACGGTGATCGTGTCCTTGCCGAGGAACTTGCTGCCGGCCCCCGTTGGCGTGTAGAACGTCTGCTGCAAACTCGTCATGTCCGTGTCGGAGTAGAACGCGCCGACCGTGAAGTCCTTCGGCAGGGAATAGCTCACCCCAAGCTTCCAGTCCTTGTACGATGCGTTGGCGTCGTTATCGAAGGCCCCGGTACTTCCGCTGAACTCCTGCATGCCGTAATGGGCGATCACGGTCAGCTTCGTGTTGGGGACGGGATAGGTGGCGGTCAGGTCGAGGTAGTAGGTGCCATCGGCATTAGTTACGCCGAACACGTCGTCACTGAGCGCGTACGAAAGCTTGGCGCTCAGCCATTTCCAGGAGAGCGCCCCGTACACTTCAAGTGTGTCGGCCTTGACCAGTCCTGCTGTGACGTCGCCCGGATACCAGTAGTAGAGCAGGCCCACGTCATAGCCGAGATCGGTCTTGCCGATGGTGCCCTTGTAGCCGCCGTAGATGTCCAGCTCCAGGCTTCCGCCCGCGGTGTACGAACCGTAATCGCGAAGCCAGCTGATGTTGGATCCCCAGGTGCCGGCATAGAAGCCGCTTTCGTGGCTGTAATCGAGGCCGCCTTGGAGTGCCGGGTCCCCATTGGTCTGGGTCAGCCCGCGAAAAATGTACTGGCTGAACAGGCCGATGTTGCCGGTGAGGGTGTAAGGCGAGGCAGGGGGCTGCTGCGCCTGGGCAAGTCCGGACCCCAGCGCGGCAGCAGTCAGCCCTGCGATGACTGATTTCTTGAACATGATTACCCCTTTCGTTGTTAGCGAAGCAAAATATTGCGAGACACTCATCAGCACGGATCGTGCCAAGCGAATAGATTCTTTAATACAGTCAGTTGCGAAATAGGGTTGTGTGCCGAGTACTGCTTGTGCACTGATGTGGTGCGATAAAATCGCGGCTCGCACCAAGCCTGGGCGGTGGCTTGACGCTGCTCGAGGAGATCGGGTAGGGCGCTTTGCTTCGTAGTGCAGGACCCGAAGCACGTTCTTCATGGCGGCTGTAGGATTGATACCGCGCTCTAGGAGTTTGTCGCACTCAGATCCGACAAACTCCTTATGCAAAACCGCCCGCACGATAACGGGAGTCCATGACAGTGAAAACCTCATTTCCAGCCTGCGCACTTGCCCATCGGAGGCTAAGCGGGGTCGTTACCTTGGGTTTCATTCAAAATTCTCGGGCGGTTTTGCTGTTAGCAGCCTGTCGGACACCTAAGTCCGACAGGCTGCTAGCGAATCGGGACTGACATGGCCAAGGCGAAGCTATTCGAAGAGATCGACCAGAAAATGCGGGAAATCCTCGCCCGCAGCCCGGCTGCGGACCTCGAGAAGAACCTGCGCGCGCTGCTCGCCTCGGCGTTCAGCCGCCTCGACCTGGTGACGCGCGAGGAATTTGATGTGCAGCGCGAGGTGCTTGCGCGCACGCGCGCAAAGCTCCAGGAGCTCGAAGCGAAGCTCGCCGAGCTTGAAGGCAGGATTGAGGATCGAGGATCGAGGATCGAGCGGGACTGATTGTCTTGCCGGCCGGGACGCTTTGATTCCGGCATCTTTTGTGTATTCCGCGGGTCGGTGTCGGCAGCGAGCACCGCTGCCGCGTTATACCCTCAATCCTAAGCGCTCAATCCTCAATCCTGGGGTCACGCATGTCGCTTGCCGTCGTATACAGCCGTGCCCTGGCGGGAATGGACGCGCCGCCGGTGACGGTCGAGGCGCATCTAGCCAATGGCCTGCCGAGCTTCACTATCGTGGGCCTGCCCGAAACCGAGGTAAAGGAGGCCAAGGACCGAGTGCGCGCCGCATTGCAGAACGCGCGCTTCGAGTTCCCGGCGCGGCGCATCACCGTCAACCTCGCGCCCGCCGACCTGCCGAAGGAGTCGGGCCGCTTCGACCTGCCGATTGCGCTCGGCATCCTTGCCGCTTCGGAGCAGCTGCCGGCCGCCCCGCTCGTCGACTGTGAGTTTGCGGGGGAGTTGGCCCTGACCGGAGAGTTGCGGCCGGTCCGCGGAGCGCTGGCGATGGTGCTCTCGGCGGCTCGCGATGGCCGCGCATTCGTCCTGCCGGAACCGAACGCGCGCGAAGCTGCGCTGGTGGAGGAGGCAACGGTCTATCCGGCGCGCTCCCTGCTCGAAGTGTGCGCTCACCTCACGGGGCGCAAGCCGCTGGCGCGCTGCTCGGAGCGGCCCGCGGTGAACGGCTGGCGCCACCCCGACATACTGGAGGTAAAAGGGCAGCTCTACGCGAAGCGGGCGCTCGAGATCGCGGCGGCGGGCGGGCACAGCCTGATCATGGTGGGGCCGCCAGGCACCGGCAAGTCCATGCTCGCCGAGCGGCTGCCGGGGATCCTGCCGCCCATGACGCGCGAGGAAGCGCTCGCCGCGGCGGCCATGCAATCGCTCGGCAGCGCGGGATTCGACATCGCGAACTGGGGCAAGCGCCCGTTCCGCGCCCCGCACCACACGGCATCCGCAGTGGCGCTGGTGGGCGGCGGCAGCCAGCCGCGCCCGGGCGAGATCTCGATGGCGCAGCATGGCGTGCTGTTCCTCGACGAGCTGCCGGAATTCGACCGAAGAGTGCTGGAAGTCCTGCGCGAGCCGCTCGAGTCCGGCCGCGTCAGCGTTTCGCGCGCCGCGCGCCAGGCGGAATTCCCCGCCGAGTTCCAGCTGGTGGCGGCGATGAACCCCTGCCCCTGCGGTTATCTCGGCCACCCGAACGGGCGCTGCCGCTGCACGCCCGATCAGGTGGCGCGTTACCGGCGCAGGATTTCGGGCCCGCTGCTCGATCGCATCGACCTGCAGATCGAGGTCCCCGAAGTGCCGGAGGGGGACCTCACGCACGGTGCGCGGGGCGAATCTTCCGATGCGATCCGCAAGCGCGTCGCCGCTGCGCGCAGCCGGCAGCTCGAGCGCCAGGGCCGGCCCAACGCGGTGCTGTCATCGCGCGAGGTCGACAGTCATTGCGCGCCGGACGCGCAGGGCGCGACCGTGCTCAAGCAGGCGATCAGCCGATTGGGGCTTTCCGCGCGCGCCTACCACCGCGTGCTCAAGGTCGCGCGCACAATCGCGGACCTCGCCGGGGTGCCAAGGCTCGCCGCTACCCACGTCGCGGAGGCGATTCAGTACCGACGGTTCGATCGAGTCCGGGACTCCTGACCCCATCGATCCGTGTGATAATTCATCGGGTAGAGGGGGGCGCGATCATGTCTGTGCTTGCGTTGGGATACGTCGGCGTCGAGGCGCGTGAGCTCGGCGCGTGGCGCGCGTTCGGCACCGACGTGCTGGCGATGCAAGTGGTCGAGAACGGCGCGGACGCGCTCGCGCTGCGCATGGACGACCGTTGCCAGCGCGTGCTGGTGCAGCGCGCCGAGCGCGACGGTCCGGCATACTTCGGGTTTGAGACTGCGGGCGCGCAGGCGCTGCAGGCGCAGGTGGGCAAGCTCGAAGCGGCCGGCGTCGCGGTGACGCGCGCCAGCGAGCGGGAACTGCGGCTACGCCGCGTGGCCGACATGGCCTGGTGCCAGGACCCGGCGGGCAACCGCATCGAGCTCTATCACGGCCTGGCGGCGGGCGAGGGGCCGTTCACGCCGCCGCGCCCGCACGGAGGATTTCGCACCGGGCGGATGGGCATGGGACACATGGTCCTGCACGCCGAGGACATCGACGCTATGAGCGCCTTCTACCGCGATGTTCTCGGCTTGCGGCTGTCCGACTATATGGTCAAGCCCTACCGCCTGATGTTTCTGCGCGCCAACCCGCGCCACCATAGCGTCGGGCTGCTGCAGTCCCGGCATAACGGGGTGCATCACGTCATGTTCGAGGTGCTTGCGCTCGACGACGTGGGGCGCGCCTACGACTTCGCACTGGAAGGCTGGCGCATCGGGCAGACGCTCGGCCGCCACTCCAACGACTGGGTCCTGTCGTTCTACGCGTTCTGCCCGGCGGGCTTCATGATGGAATACGGCTGGGGCGGGCGCACTGTTGACGAGGCGACCTGGACGCCGCGCGAGGTCACCCACGGCGGCAGCATGTGGGGCCACGACCGGCTCTGGATGGACGAGGAACGCCGCCGCGCGGCGAACGACATCCGCTGCTCCGTCATCAAGGCGGGTCTCGGCGCGCCGCTGCAAGTCACTCGCGGCCAGTTCAACGAGGTGGAGTGAGCGCCTTAGAGCGCCTAACAAGATGAATTCCCCTCCTGCCCGAGGGCGAGCCGGGGTTTCGAGAAGCATGCCTTCGAGCCGGCGAGCGACAGTCGCGATGCAGCGCGACTGGACGGGCGGGGTGCCCGCCAGCCCCCATCCCATGCCCTTCCCCCATGCAGGGGAAGGGGATCTCGAGCCTCCCCTCTCCACTCGGGAAAGGGGCGGGGGTGAGGGATTGGCGGGCGGGGTGGTGGGAGCGCGGGGTGCCCACGCAACCACCCCGTCTGCTTCGCATCCACCCCGCCCGTCCCAACTCGCTGCATCGAGTTGGGCGTTCGTCGGCTCGGACACAGGGTCCTCGAAACCCCGGCTCACCCTTGAAAAGGAGGGGAGTAAAGCGGGGCCGGTCATTTTGTTAGGTGCTCTTAGGAACACCCCGCCTCACGGTCCGGCGAAATTCCAAAGCTCCTGATTCCCGTCTACTCCCGGTATCCCGCCTTGCAACAGGGGAAGGTTTCAGCACCGCTGCTCGCGGTGACTCTCGCCGGGCTGGTGATGCTGGGCCCGTTCTCGGTCGACACCTACCTGCCGTCGTTCCCGGCGATCCAGCGCGCGTTCGCCGTGACGCCGCTCGAGGTGCAGCAGACGCTCACGGCCTATTTCGTCGCCTTCGCCATGATGACGCTGTTCCACGGCGCGCTGTCGGATTCGTTCGGACGGCGCCCGGTGATACTCGCGTGTCTTGCGATCTACGTGCTCGGATCGATCGGCTGCACCTTCGCCCAGAGCTTCACCCAGCTGCTGTTCTTTCGCGGTGCGCAGGGCTTCTCGGCGGGCGTGGGATGGGTGGTGGGCCGCGCCATCGTCCGCGAAAGCTTCCCCGGCCACGACGCGCAGCGCCTGCTGTCGCTCATCACCATGATCTTCGGGCTCGCCCCCGCGCTCGCGCCGGTGATCGGCGGCTGGCTGCAGGGCGCCTTCGGCTGGCGCGCGGTATTCGCGTTTCTCACGCTCTTCGGGGCGCTGCAGCTGGCGGTGTGCTGGCGGGTGCTGCCGGAAACGCACCCGCGGGAGAAGCGCCAGCCGTTCGCCCCGGCGCCGCTCTTCAGGACCTACCGCAGGCTCGCAGGCAGCCCGCGTCTGGCGCTGCTTTGCTGCGCCGCCGCGTTCAATTTTGCCGGGTTCTTCCTCTACGTCGCCTCGGCGCCGGCCATCATCTACGGCCTGCTCGGGTTGACCGAGCACCACTTCCCGGTGCTGTTCGTGCCGGGCATCGCGGGCGTCATGCTCGGCGCTTTCCTGTCCCACCGGATGGCGGGCCGGGTGTCGCGCCAGCGCACGGTGCGAATCGGCTATCTCATCATGTTCGGCGCGGCGGCCTTCAACGTCGGCTACCACGCGCTGTATCCGGCGGCGCTGCCGTGGACGGTGCTGGCGTACGCAGGCTACGCGGTCGGCATGTCGCTCGCGGCGCCGAGCGTGCAGCTCCTGGTGCTCGACCTCTTCCCGCAGAACAGCGGCACGGCCTCCTCGTTGCAGGGCTTCACGCACGCCGTGTTCACCGCGGTCACCGCGGCGCTTGTCGCACCGCTCCTCTACGGCAGCGGACTGACGCTGGCGCTCGGCGCGCTCGGGTCGCTGACGCTAGGTTGCCTGTCCTGGATGACGTACCGTCGCCTGGAATCGCTGGGCGCCGCGCAGCGGGCGAATTCACCTGGGTGATTGGCGCGCTTCCAGGACTGACGCTGGGGTGAATTAGAACGATGAACTATGAACGATGAACGATGATCGGTACAGGTAGTCTGTCCTCAGCGCTCGGGCAGAAAACCGCGACCTTCGTTCCGCATTCATCGTTCATCATTCCGCGTTCAGCATTGCTCCCACGGCAGCCCTTCGCAGCGCCAGCCGGTCTTGGAGCCGCGGTGGTGCTGCTCGTCGAGCTCGCCTTCGAATCCGTGCAGCACGTTCCACACCTTCGTGAAGCCCGCTTCCTCGAGCGCGCGGGCGGCATCGAGCGAGCGATTGCCGCTGCGGCAGATGAGGATGATGGGACGGTCCACGCTCGCCGCCTTCTTTACATGCGCGACGAATTCGGGGTTGACCTCCCAGTTCGGCCCGTCGTTCCACGGCACGAGGATCGCGCCCGCCGGGTGCCCCACGAACAGGTACTCCATCTCGCTGCGGCAATCGATGAAGATCGAGTTCGGGTTCTTCTTCAGGAACTCATAGGCCTCTCTCGGCTCGAAGTGCTTCATTTCCGGATTCCACATTTCACTTTGGGACGGGAATTATAGTCGCAACCCGCTCTTTCCGGCCACTTGGCGTAGAATTACCGCCTTTTGCATCAGGGTCTTACGGCATCTGCCCCGTTCTTATGGCTGATCGCACCGCACAACTAGACACCCTGCTTGGGCAGCGCATTCTGATCCTGGACGGCGCGCTCGGCACCATGATCCAGGGCTACCAGCTCTCGGAGGCGGACTACCGCGGCGAGCGCTTCGCCGCCCACCCGCAGGACCTCAGGGGCAACAACGACCTGCTGGTGCTGACGCAGCCGTGGGTCATCCGGGGAATCCACCTGGAGTACCTCACGGCGGGCGCCGACGTGATCGAGACCAACACCTTCAACTCGACTTCGGTCGCACAGGCGGACTACGGCCTGCAGCACCTGGTCCACGAGCTCAACTTCGAGGCGGCGAAGCTCGCGCGCGCGGCGGCCGATGAGTTCACCGCGAAGGACCCGTCCCGGCCGCGCTTCGTCGCGGGCGCGCTCGGGCCCACCAACCGCACCGCTTCCATCTCGCCCGATGTCAACGACGCGGGCTTCCGCAATATCACCTTCGACGAGCTCAAGACCGCGTACGCTGACGCTGTACGCGGCCTTATAGAGGGAGGAGTGGATATCCTTCTGCTCGAAACCATTTTCGATACGTTGAATGCCAAGGCCGCGATCTTCGCGATAGAGGAGGTTTTCGATCAGAAACAATCACGCCTCCCCGTGATTGTTTCTGGCACGATCACCGACGCCTCCGGCCGCACGCTCTCCGGGCAGACGCCGGAGGCGTTCTGGAACTCGGTGCGGCACGCGCGCCCGCTGGCGGTGGGCTTGAACTGCGCGCTCGGCGCGAAGCTCATGCGCCCCTACATCGAGGAGCTCTCGAACATCGCCGACACCTACGTCAGCGCCTATCCCAACGCGGGGCTGCCCAACCCCCTCGCGCCGACCGGCTACGACGAGACGCCGGAGCAAACCGCAGCCTACCTGCTCGATTTCGCGAAGAGCGGCTTCGTCAACATCGCCGGCGGCTGCTGCGGCACGACGCCCGCTCACATCCGGGCGATCGCGGAGGCGCTCGCCGGCCTGCCGCCGCGCAAGGTGCCGGTGATCGAGCGCAAGACGCGGCTGTCGGGCCTGGAGCCACTCAACATCGGGGACGATGCCCTCTTCGTCAACATCGGCGAGCGCACCAACGTTACCGGGTCGCGCGCGTTCGCGCGGCTGGTGCTCGCCGGCAACTACCAGGAAGCGCTGTCGGTCGCGCGCCAGCAGGTCGAAAACGGCGCGCAGATGATCGACGTCAACATGGACGAGGCGATGCTGGATTCGAAGCAGGCGATGACGACCTTCTTGAGCCTCATCGCCTCCGAGCCGGACATCTCGCGCGTGCCGGTGATGATCGACTCCTCCCAATGGGAGGTGATCGAGGCGGGGCTCAAGTGCGTGCAGGGCAAGAGCGTGGTGAATTCGATCAGCCTGAAGGAGGGCGAGGACGAGTTCGTGAAGCACGCGAAGCTCGCGCGGCGCTACGGCGCGGCGGTAGTGGTGATGGCCTTCGACGAGAAAGGGCAGGCGGACACACTCGAGCGCCGCATCGGGGTCGCCAAGCGTTGCTACCACATCCTGGTGGACGAGCTGGGCTTTCCGCCCGAGGACGTGATCATCGACCCCAATATCTTCGCCATTGCCACCGGCATCGAGGAGCACGCGAACTACGGAAAAGACTACATCGAGGCGACCCGGGTCATCCGGCAGACGCTGCCCTACGCGAAGATCTCCGGCGGCCTGTCCAATATCTCGTTCTCGTTCCGCGGCAACGATCCGGTGCGCGAGGCGATCCACACCGCGTTTCTCTACCACGCGATCCGCGCCGGCATGACCATGGGCATCGTCAATGCCGGCCAGCTCGGCGTCTACGAGGAGATCCCGAAGGACCTGCTCGAGCGCGTCGAGGACATCATCTTCAACCGGCGGCCGGACGCGGCCGAGCGCATGGTGGCGTTTGCAGAGACCGTGAAGGGGACCGCGCGCCGCGACACCGAGGACCTCGAGTGGCGCAAGGGGCCGGTGGAGGAGCGGCTCAAGCACGCGCTGGTGCAGGGCATCTCCAACTGGATCGTGGAGGACGCCGAGGAGGCGCGCGTCCAGTACGGGCGCCCGATCCGCGTGATCGAGGGCCCGCTCATGGACGGCATGAACGTGGTGGGCGACCTCTTCGGCGCCGGCAAGATGTTCCTGCCGCAGGTGGTGAAGAGCGCGCGCGTGATGAAGCAGGCGGTGGCCCATCTCGAGCCGTACCTGCAGCAGGAGAAGGACCGGCTGGGCGACGCCCGGGCCAAGGGCAAGATGGTGGTCGCGACCGTGAAGGGCGACGTGCACGACATCGGCAAGAACATTGTCGCGGTGGTGCTCCAGTGCAACAACTACGAGGTGATCAACCTCGGCGTCATGGTGCCGGCGCAGAAGATCCTCAAGGTCGCGCGCGAGGAGAAGTGCGACATCGTGGGGCTCTCCGGCCTCATCACGCCCTCGCTGGAGGAGATGGCGCACGTCGCGCGCGAGATGGAGCGCGAAGGATTCCAGGTGCCGCTCCTGATCGGCGGCGCCACCACTTCACGCACCCATACCGCGGTCAAGATCGCGCCCCACTACTCGGGGCCGGTGATCTGGGTGGCGGACGCTTCGCGCAGCGTCGGCGTGTGCAGCAACCTGCTCTCGGACGAAGCGCGCGCGGGTTTCGTCAACGACGTGAAGAGCGAGTACAAGCGAATCCGCGCCCAGCACGAGGGGAAGAAAGGGCTGGAGCTAGTGCCGCTCTCCCAGGCGCGCGCCAATGCGTTGAAGACCGACTGGACGCAGTACGTGCCGCCCCGGCCCGAGGTGGTCGGCACGCGCATGCTCAAGAACTACGACCTTGCCGAGATCGCGGAGCACATCGACTGGGGCCCGTTCTTCCAGACGTGGGAGCTCTCGGGCGCGTTTCCCGCCATCCTCGAAGACCCGGTGGTGGGCGAGGCGGCGCGCAACGTGTACTCCGAGGGTAAGGCGATGCTCAAGAAAATCATCGAAGGCCGCTGGCTCAAGGCAAACGCGGTGTTCGGCCTGTTCCCGGCGGCGGCCGTGGATGCCGATGATATCGAGATCTACGCGGACGAGAAGCGCGCGCGGACGCTGATGACCTGGCACAACCTGCGCCAGCAGAACGTGAAGCCGACCGGCCGCCCCAATCTGTGCCTCGCGGATTTCGTCGCGCCGAAGGGCTCGGGCGTGGCCGACTACCTGGGGGCGTTCGCCGTCACCGCCGGCATCGGCATCGAGAAGAAGCTCGCGGAATTCGAGAAGAAGCACGACGACTACGGCGCGATCATGCTGAAGGCGCTTGCCGACCGTCTGGCGGAAGCGTTCACGGAACTTCTGCACAAGCGCGTGCGCCGGGAATTCTGGGGTTACGCCCGCGACGAGCGGCTCGACAATGCCGCGCTGATCGCGGAGAAGTACCGCGGGATCCGTCCCGCGCCGGGGTATCCCGCGTGCCCCGATCACACCGAGAAGGGGCCGTTGTTCGAGCTGGTCAAGGCCGAGCGCATCGGCATGCGGCTGACCGAGTCCTATGCCATGTATCCCGCGGCGGCGGTCAGCGGCTTCTATTTCTCGCACCCCGAATCGCAGTACTTCGCGGTCGGCAAGGTGGGGCGCGACCAGATCGAGGACTACGCGCGGCGCAAGGGCATGCCGGTGGCGGAGGCCGAGCGCTGGCTCGCGCCGTATCTTGCCTACGAGCCGGCGAGCAACGGTAAGTAACGTGAGAGCGGGAGAGCGGGAGAGCGGGAGAGCGACAACGACCCGTTGACTTTCCATCTCACGATTTCACGATCTCACGATCTCCCGGGGTTAGCATGCTGCCGCAGACCGAACGCTATCTCGACCTCGCGCGCCAGGGGCGGAACGCCTGGTGGCGCTACGTGCTCGGCGCGGTCACCATCGCCTTTTTCTGGCTGGTGCTGGGCTACGTGCCTTATCTGCTTCTCGTGGGGTTCGGCCTAAGCGACCAGCTGCTCGAGTATCTGGCGGTCAATTTCTCGATCTTCATGATGCTGGCGGGGCTTGTCCTGACGGTGAAGCTGATACACCGCCGGCCGCTGCTGAGCCTGGTTACTCCCGAGGCGCGCGTGGACTGGCGGCGCGTGGGGCGTGGCGCGCTGGTGTGGGCGGCCGTTGCGGCGGTCATAGTGGTGATCGAGAACCTGCTGTTCCCTGACCGCTACTACCTGAGCTTCGACCCCGGGCGCTTTTTCGTGTTTCTCGCGATAGTGCTGGTACTGACGCCGATCCAGACCACTACCGAGGAGCTGGTGTTCCGGGGCTACGCCATGCAGGGGATGGGGTTCCTGACGCGCCGGCCGGCGCTGATCGCGGTTGCGAGCAGCCTGATTTTTACCGCTCCGCATCTGCTTAATCCCGAGGTGCACCAGCACGGCGTGCTCATCATGGCCGCCAACTACTTCGTGATCGGCATGCTGCTCGCGACTATCACGCTGCGCGACGGGCGGCTCGAGCTCGCCATCGGGCTGCACGCGGTGAACAACGTGTTTCTCGCGCTCGTGGCCAATTATGAGGGCTCGGCGCTGACGACGGAATCGATCTTCACCGCGCGCGAGCTCGATCCGGTTTATTCTCTCGTGACGATGATCGTGGGGACGCTCGTTTTTCACTGGTGGATTTTCCGGCGCGCGCCGCAGAGGAAAAGCTGAACCGCCAAGCACGCCAAGAGAACCAAGGCGGTTTCAACTTCAAAGTGCAACGGGTTTGAGGTTGAAGAATACCTCATAAGGTGTACGCCAGCCGAGGCATTTGCGTGGCCGATGGTTCAAGCGATTCATGATGAAGCGAAGCGTTGCCGAGC
>Ga0326597_10003115_pt1 | contig 24205 bp, 21 predicted proteins | sample RVTome_12_FD_203789 | JGI IMG/M metagenome (GOLD analysis project Ga0326597, IMG submission 203789) | Soil microbial communities from uranium-contaminated site in the Upper Colorado River Basin, Wyoming, United States - RVT100D185 | ecosystem: Environmental > Terrestrial > Soil > Contaminated >... | reverse complement strand
AAGAGTGTGCCGAAAATACTGCCGCAGGTGGACAGGGCATACAGGGTCCCGGCGGTGTTCCCCACGGTGTGCAGCTCGGTGGCGCTCAGGCGTACGACGTAGGGTGAGATCGTGCCGAGAAAGACGCTAGGGGGGAGAAACATCAGGGTGCTGGCGATAAGCGGGTTCATGCGGTTGCCGAAGTCCAGTTGGACGATCCAGCCGTTGATGCGGGGATAGACGAAGGGAAGCAGGAAGATAAGGATCCCGGGGATTAAAAGGAGGAGGAGAAGGCCGAGAAAGGAGGGGTTACGGGTGGAAAGCCACCCGCCCCAATAGTAGCCTAGGCTCAGAGCGGCCAGCACCACGGAGATGAGACTCCCCCAAACGAAGATGGAATTTCCGAAATAGGGAGCCAGGACCCGGCTTCCCACGATCTCGAGGGCCATCAGGACACCTCCGCTGATAAAAACGATGACGTATAACAGCACGCTGGTCATTGATGATTCTTCCTTGCCCGCGATTAGCGGGCGTTTACATCTCCCATTCCTCGTGCTCTTCCACCAGGGCCACGGGCTCAAGCAGCTCTTCGGGAATCCCGTCGATGAACTGGGACGGACGGGACAAAACGGTGGAGAGGGAGCGGTCAAATATCTTGATGGGATAGGTGATGAACAGGTTTTCCTTGGCCCGGGTTGCCGCCACGTAAAGGAGCCTGCGCTCCTCTTCCAGCTCCTCTTCGGTCTGGATATTGTAATAGGAGGGGAAGCGGCCCTCCAGGGCCCAGAGAATAAAGACCGAGTGCCATTCCAGCCCCTTGGCCGAGTGGATGGTGGAAAGCACCAGCGGCCCCTCGTCGGGATCCAGGGCCAGAGCTCCCTCGACGCTGTCCGTGGGGGGCTCCAGGGCCATGTCGCTCAGGAGGCGCTCCAGGTTCTGGTAGCGCTCGGTCATGGTGAGAAAGTGTTCCAGGTCCCGGGTCCGCCTGGGGTGATCGTCGGGATATTTCCGCTTGAGGACGGGCGCGTAGTATTGCATGAGGTATTGGGCCTGCTGGGTGGGACTCACCCACTCGGCGGCGGCCTCCAGGACCTGGGCGAGGGTCCTGAGTCCCAGGGCCACTTTCCCTCGGGCGTTGAATGAACGGAGCCTCTCCCAGGGCACGGCGCTTTCCATGACCCACTGGATGATCTTCTGGCACTGTTGGGTTCCCACGCCCTCCAGGAGCAGCAGGACCCTTCCCCATGACACCGTGTCCTGGGGATTGCACACCACCCGCAGATGGGCCAGCAGGTCTTTGATGTGGGCGCTCTCCATGAACTGGAAGCCCCCCCGCTTGACGAAGGGGATATTGTGACGGGTCAACTCCATTTCCAGGTCGAAGGAGTGAAAGCCGGAACGAAACAGGACAGCAATATCCCACAGGGGGATCCCTTCTTCCCGCAGTTCCAGGACCTTCTGGCACACGAAGCGGGACTGCATCTGTTCGTTTTCGGCCCGAACCAATAGCGGCGTCTGGCCGTCCTCCTTGCGGGTGAAAAGGTTCTTTTCATAGCGTTCCTTGGCCCGGTGAATGATCTCGTTGGTGAAGGACAGGATGGGTTGGGTGCTGCGGTAGTTCTCCTCGAGATAAACGATCCTGGCGCCCGGGAAGTCCCGCGGGAAATCCATGATGTTGCGGAAATTGGCCCCGCGAAAGGAGTAGATGCTCTGGGCGTCGTCTCCCACGACCATGACGTTGTCGTGGGTGGCGGCGAGAAGGCGGATGATCTGGGACTGCAGGCGGTTGGTGTCCTGGTACTCGTCCACGAGGATAAAACGGTAGCGGTCGGAGAGCGCGCGGCGTACCTCCTCGTGGTGCGAGAGGAGGTCTCTCAGCCGGATCAGCAGGTCATCGTAGTCCAGCAGGGCCCTCCCTTCTTTGTACTTGCCGTAGCGCTCGCAAATGTCCAGCAGCTCGTCCATGGAATCGCAGAGGTGGGGGTAGTCCCGTTCGATAAGCTCCGAAAGGGTCAGTTGTTTGTTGAGGGACATGCTGTGGATCTCCGCCACCGTCTGCTTGCGGGGGAAGCGCTTGTCCTTGGTGTTGAGCCCCATCTCGGCGCGCAGGTATTGGATTACGTCCTCGCTGTCCGAGCGGTCCATGATAGTGAAAGATGGGGAAAGACCGATCTTGGGTCCGAACTGGCGCAGCACGGTGTTGGCGAAGGAGTGGAAGGTGCCGCCGGCGACCTTATCGCACCGGCTGTCCATGAGAAGGCTCGCCCTGCGGAGCATCTCCTGCGCGGCGCGCCGGGTGAAGGTTAGAAGCAGGACGCTATGCGGGTCAATGCCCAGGTCCACCAGGTGGGCCACCCGGTATACCAGAGTTCGAGTTTTCCCCGTTCCGGCGCCGGCAATGACCAGCAGGGGCCCTTCGCCGGCCGTAACGGCTGCGTACTGACCCTCGTTCAGCTCGTTACGGTAATCGATGCCCGAAGGAGTGTGAGCGGGGGTGTCGGAACTTCGTTTGAGAACGTATTTTCGTGCCAAGGGAGTTATCCAGCCGCGACGTGAGTTTACCAATAAGTACTAGTTTTCCTCAACTTGAGCAAGGTGTGGTTCCTTCATGGTTGCGCCCGAATCGTAGCAAAGCGCATAGCGTAAAGGGCAATGCAGGGGGAGCGGTCCCTGCGCCCTCCCAAGGAACGCGCGGGCTCGGGGACGTGTCCCTCATGCGGTCGCCGATGGGCCATTGCCTTGAGGCCCCGGGTTGCTTTCACTGAGCAGCAATCCCTCCGGAACCAGCCGAGTCGGACGTCTCCCTGCTTCGGGGCACGCCCCCTCGCCCTCCTGTCACCGGATTGCAGTGGATGACGATGAGCATTCATTGAACAATAGAACAGTAGAACAATGGATCGCATTGTTGCAGTTTCTCAGGTCTATTTTTCTGCTTTCCCTTGCTCCAATGCTCCAAGGCGCAAGGTGCCTTCGGCCGTGACGGCCGGTTGCGTCTGATTTGACAAACTATACCTTCTGAGATAGGAACAAATGAAATCTGTTGGCTTTTGCGCGACTGGCGTCTGATAGTGGAATTGACCACGGAGGAGCGCTAAGCATCAAGGTGACCGAGCGCCTGGGTCTCTTTTGAGGTTCAGGCTTTTTTATTGGAAAAAATGATCAAGCAGTACCTGTTCACGCCCGGCCCGACGCCCATTCCCAGCGAAGTCGTCGCGGCCATGTCCCAGCCCATCATTCATCATCGGACGGCGCCCTTCAGCAGGGCCTTCGAAGAGGTGCGGCGCGGGTTGAGGAAGCTTTTTGGAACGAAAAACGACGTTTTGATCTTGGCGTCGTCCGGCACCGGGGCCATGGAGGCGGGCGTGTCGAACCTGCTTTCGCCCGGGGAAAAAGCCCTCGTTGTAAACGGCGGGAAATTCGGCGAGCGCTGGCTTCGCATCTGCAGGGCGTACGGCATCGAGGCCGTGGAGATCAAGGTGGAATGGGGCAAAGCGGTGAAGGTCGAGGCCGTGGCCAAGGCCCTCAAGGACCACGCCGATACAAGGGCGCTCCTCATTCAGGCCAGCGAAACCTCCACCTCGGTGTTGCATCCGGTGAGGGAAATCGCGAAGTTGACGCAAAACGGCCCGCTTCTCGTTGTGGACGGCATCACGGCGGTGGGGGTGCTGCCTATGCCCCAGGATCAATGGGGCATCGACGTCCTGATCACGGGGTCCCAGAAGGCCCTGATGCTTCCCCCGGGGCTCGGCTTTATCGCGTTGAACGACCGGGCGCGGCAGCGGGTGGAGTCATCGAAGTCACCGCGGTTCTATTTCGATCTCAGGCTCGAACGAAAGAGCCAGAACAATGGTGAAACGGCCTTTACACCGGCCATCTCGCTTATCCTCGGTCTGAGAGCGGCGCTCGATCTCATCGAAAAAGAAGGACTGGAACAGGTCTACAAGCGTCATGACCGCCTGGCCCGGGCCACGCGGGCGGCCGTGGCGGCTCTGGGCCTAAAACTTCTTGCACCGGAAGATCCCAGTCCGGCTCTCACCGGGCTCTACGTCCCGGGCAAGATCGACGGCGGCAAGCTGCTCGACTATATGCTGCACGACATGGGCATCGCCTTTGCCGGCGGCCAGGATCACTTGGTGGGTAAGATCCTCCGCATCGCCCATCTGGGATACCTGGGAAGCTTCGATGTGCTCATGGGAATCGGCGCGTTGGAAATGGCCTTGAAAAAGTTTGGCTATAAAGTGGCCCTGGGACAGGGCGTAGGGGCGGCCCAGGAAGTTCTCATGGAAGCCCTCAACGGATAACGGCATGAGCGAAACGATCAAGGTACTGGTTACGGACCCCTTGCCCGATGAAGGACTCAGGGTATTTACGGAAACACCTGGCTTTCAAGTCGACCTGCGTCCGGGACTGCCGCCCGCGGAGCTCAAAAAGTGCATCGGCGCCTACCAGGGACTCGTGATTCGCAGCGGCACCAAGGTGACGGCGGAAATCGTGGAGGCCGCCGAAAACTTGAAGGTCATCGGTCGGGCCGGCGTCGGCGTGGAAAACATCGACATCCAAGCCGCCAGCAAAAAGGGCATCGTGGTCATGAATACCCCCGGCGGCAACAACGTGACCACGGCGGAGCACGCCATCTGTCTTATGATGTCTCTGGCGCGCCATATCCCCCAGGCGGTGATCTCCCTCAAAAGCGGCCAGTGGACGCGGCAGAAATTCACCGGCGTGGAACTCTGCAACAAGACCCTCGGCATCATCGGCCTGGGCAACGTGGGCCGCATCGTGGCGGAGCGGGCCCTGGGACTCAGGATGAAGGTCCTGGCCCACGACCCCTTCGTAACTGCCGAGAACGCCGCGCGTCTCGGAGCCACCCTGGCAAGCCTCGACGATATCTACGCGAGCGCGGACTTTATTACCGTCCACACGCCGCTCACCGACGAGACTCGCGGTCTTATCGACCAGAGCGCCTTTGCCAAGATGAAGACGGGCGTGCGCATCATCAACTGCGCCCGCGGCGGCATCGTGGACGAACAGGCCCTAGTTGAAAACCTCAGAACCGGGAAGGTGGCGGGCGCGGCCCTGGACGTATTCGTGGAAGAACCACCGCCGGCAGATCATCCCCTGCTCCACATGGATCAGGTGATCGCGACGCCCCATCTCGGCGCCTCCACCGACGAGGCTCAGCTCAATGTGGGCATCGAAGTGGCCAGGCAGGTAGTGGACTACCTGGCCCGCGGCATCATTCGATTCGGGGTCAACGTCCCTTCCGTGAGTCTGGAACTCCTCGGCACGCTCAGGCCCTATCTCATCCTTGGCGAAAAACTGGGTAGCTTCCAGGTTCAGATGCTGGCCACGGTCCCCCAGGAGGTGCACATCGAGTACGGTGGCGAAGTGGCCCAGTACGACGTGGCCCCGCTCACGTTGTCCGTTTTGAAGGGGATCTTGACGCCCATCATGGAATCCAGCGTGAACTACGTCAATGCGCCGCTGGTGGCCCGCGAGAGAGGAATCCGCGTCGTGGAATCCAAAAGCAGTCGCGCCAGCGATTTCGCCAGCTCCATTTCGGTCCGGGTGAAGGCCCAAGACAAGGAGATAGAGGTTGAGGGGGCCATCTTCGGAAACAACAATCCGCGGATCGTGAAAATCAACGACTCCTACCTTGAGGCGGTCCCTGAGGGGACCATTCTCATCCTGCGCAACCGGGATGTGCCGGGCGTGGTGGGCACCGTGGGGACCCTGCTCGGGGAAAGGGGAATCAACATTGCCGGACTGGAGCTGGGAAGGGAGAAAGCCGGGGAGATAGCCATATCCCTCGTCCATGTCGACAATTCCATTCCCAAGGACCTCCTCGATGCCCTGCGCCGCCTGCCCAGCATCCTGTCGGCGGTGGTCGTGAAACTCTAATGCCCCGTCGTGGGAATCGCACGCCTGTGAGTAACGTCGCAGTCATCGGGGTCCAGTGGGGGGACGAAGGGAAGGGCAAGATCGTCGATATCTTCGCCCAGAAAGCCGACGTCGTTGTTCGCTTCCAGGGGGGGAATAACGCCGGCCACACGCTGGTGGTGGACGGAGAAAAGACCGTGCTGCACCTGGTGCCCTCGGGGGCGCTGCAGCCCGGCAAGGTCTGCGTCATCGGCAACGGTGTGGTCATCGACCCCGAGACGCTTTTGGAAGAGATCCGGGCCCTGAGGAAAAAGGGACACCTCCTGAACGACGCCGCGCTCAGGGTCAGCGACCAGGCCCACCTGATCATGCCCTATCACAAGGCCATCGATCAGGCCCGGGAGAGACTCAGGGGCAAGGGGAAGATCGGCACCACGGGCCGAGGCATCGGGCCCACCTATGAGGACAAAGTGGCCCGCACCGGGATCCGCCTCATCGACCTCATGGAAGAGGAGACCTTCCGCAACAAGCTCAAAGGCAACCTCAAGGAAAAAAACATCTACCTCAAGGCGATCCTCAAGGAAAAGGCCCTCAGCTTTCAAAAGATCCACGACACCTACGCCCGCTACCGGGACCAGCTTGGGCCCTACGTGACGGACACGGGGCTTTTTCTCGAACAGGCCGGCCAGGAGAGAAAAAATATCTTATTCGAAGGGGCCCAGGGGACCCTTCTGGACGTAGACCATGGAACCTATCCTTACGTGACCTCATCCAACACGGTGATTGGAGGGGCCTGCGTGGGCGCCGGCGTGGGGCCGCGGAGCATTCACCAGGTGGTGGGGATCACCAAGGCCTATACCACCCGGGTGGGCAGCGGTCCCTTTCCGACGGAGCTGGACGGGCCGGAAGGCGCCAAACTAATGAAAGAGGGGGTCGAGTTCGGCGCCACCACGGGGAGGCCCCGGCGCTGCGGCTGGCTGGACCTGGTGGGGGTGCGCCACGGCGTGCGCTTGAACGGCGTCACGGGTGTCGCCCTTACGAAACTCGACGTCCTCACCGGATTCAAAAAAATCCGCATATGCACGGCCTATCGCTGCGACGGCAGGATCTACGACCGGTTTCCTTCCAGTTTACGGGTGATGGAGCGGGCGGAGCCCGTGTGGGAGGAGATGGATGGTTGGGAGGAATCGCTTTCCGACGTCCGGAAGCTCGAAGATCTTCCCCGTAACGCCCGAAAGTACGTCGATCACCTCCAAGAGACCCTGCAAACCGAGATGGTTCTGGTCTCCGTGGGACCCGGCCGGGAGCAGACCATCATTCTCCGGGATCCCTTTGCCGTTCCCGAACCCGTCGGCCGCTAGGGAAGAGTCAACGGCCCTTGACTGATGGGTCGCTGCCCCCGGCGTTGGAATCCTGGCTGTTTCTCGTTCTTCTCGGGTCGGCGGCTCCCGTGATCTTGCCTTGGCGTACCAAAATCCCCTGAACCGTTGCGATGTCCTTTATCTCCCTGATCACGTGACCCCGCCGGCGGAGCGTTGCCCCGACGGCGCCTGGAATTTCCCCTTCCACCCGGAGCACGTTGGGCTTCCACTGGTGGTGGATGCGCGGGGCCGCCACCGCTTCCTCGATGGGCATGCGAAAGTCCAGGGCGTTCAAGATGGTTTGCAAGGTGGCGCTGATAATGCGCGGCCCGCCGGATGCGCCCACGATGAGCACCGGACGGTCCCCCTCGACAACGATAGTGGGGGTCATGCTGCTAAGGGGTCTTTTCTTGGAGTCCACGGCGTTGGCCCCGCCTCCCACTAGACCGTAGGCGTTGGGTACCCCGGGGCTGATGGAGAAATCGTCCATCTCGTTGTTCAGGATGATGCCCGTCTCACGCACCAGAACTTTGGAGCCGAAGGTCGTATTGATGGTGAGGCTGCACGCCACGGCGTTGCCGTCCTTGTCCAATACTCCGAAGTGTGTTGTCCCCCCGCGCTCCTCACTGGTCGCCGCGAGTCCGTAGTAGTCGGGACCGTGGGTGCGCACGGCCGAGATGCGGCTCCGGATTCGGACAGCGTACTCTTTGGAGAGAAGCTTGGCGGTGGGAATCTGGACAAAGTCAGGGTCCCCAAGAAATTGCGCCCGGTGGGCAAAGGCATGCTTCGAGGTCTCCGTAAGGAGATGGAGATAGGTAGCCGAATTGTGGCTGAAATTACCGAGCTGATAGCCTTCCAGCACGTTCAACATTTCGATCAGGGCCACGCCTCCCGAACTGGGGGGAGGCATGGTGACCACCAGGCGGTTTCGGTATTTGCCCAGGAGGGGCCCGCGCCATACGGGCTTGTAGGCCTTCATGTCCTCGGCGGTCAGAATACCCCCGGCTTTTTTGAGGTGACCGACCAGGGCGGAAGCGATCCAACCTTCATAAAAAACCCGCGGTCCCTCACGCCCGATGGCCTTGAGGGTTTCTCCGAGCTCAGGCTGGCGCAGGGGCTCTCCTTCTCCGTGGGGCGTTCCGTCGGCCTTCAAAAAAATGCGCGAAAAGTTGGGGTCCTCGCGAATGAAAGGCAGGTGCCGGGTAATCGCCCTGAAAAGAGGGCTTTGGACGGGGAACCCCTCAAGGGCGTAGCGCGTCGCCGGCGCGGCGGCGGCTTCCAGGGATAACGTGCCAAACCTCTTTAGGACCTCCGCCAGGCCGGCCACCTCCCCGGGCACGGCCACCGCCAGAGCCCCGCTGCGGCTCAAGTTGCGCTGGACCTTTCCATCCCTGACGTAAAGGTCCCTGCGGGCGGCAGCCGGCGCCGTCTCCCGGAAATCGAGAGCATGGGCCTTTCGCTCCTTGGCCTGGTAAATCACCATGAACCCCCCGCCGCCCAGTCCCGAAGCGGTGGGGCTCACCACCCCCAGGGCCAGCGCCGTGGCCACGGCGGCGTCCACCGCGTTGCCGCCGGCGCGGAGAACTTTCATCCCCGCTTCGGTGGCCAGGGGATCGTCGGTGACGACGATCCCCACGGAGCTCTGCTGGGCCAAAGAAGGGAAGACCGGTGCCAGAAGGAGGAGGGCGGCAAGCAGAAAGGTCCGGCGTTTCATTAGGTATTCCTGATCCCTGTTTAAATCTTTAGCTGTGGATTTGCAATAAATTTTCCGCGAAAATCCGGGTATTCACGCTATCTTACGCTCGGGCGGTTCCCGCATCAAAAGAAATTTTCTTGGCCCACACGGGGCGCCGTGGTAATCGTGCAGGTGAACCTGCTAGGTTTGTGGTGCCGTCGCCTCCGGTGAAATCCATGGGAAGGAGAGGTCAGGGCATGGAAAGATTAAAGGTCCTTTTTATTGTTCTGTCGATTGCCGTTATGCTTTCCGGGACGCTCCAGGCACAGGGCACGCAGTCTACCGTCCCGAATGCGCCGGGCGCGCACCCGGAAGGTTCCTCCGTGGGCCGGTCCGTCCTGGCGGGTCTCGTGACCGCCGTGAATATTCCCCTGCGGGGCCTTCTCTGCGTGGCCGATGCCGGAATGGGCTTCATCGTCATGGCGGCAAGCGCGGGCAGGAAATACGGGCAGGCCGCCGAAGTGGTTGAGGCGGGGTGTTCGGGCCCATGGTTCATCGATACCCGAACTGTTGAAGAGGCTCAACGCAAGAAGCCCGACGACATCAACAAGGCGTTTCTCGCCACGCATCCATAATAATAACCCGCTCAAAGCTTACCCGGGTTGCCGGGGGAGCGTGGCCCGCTACGAATGCATGGAAATGCCGCGTTTTGCGAAATACTGCTGATGGTACTCCTCGGCCCGGAAAAACTCTGAGGCGGGCGTAATTTCCGTAACAATGGGCCGCTTGAAGCGCCCGCTTTTGCTCAAAGCCTCTTTGGAGGCCTCCGCCCGCGCCTTTTTCCCCGCGTCATGGAAGAATATGGCCGACCGGTACTGCTCGCCGATATCCGGGCCCTGCCGGTTGGGAGTCGTGGGGTCGTGATTGCCCCAAAAGACGGCGAGCAGGTCGTCGTAGGAAACCTGGGAGGGGTCGTAGTCCACCTGAACCGCCTCAGCGTGCCCGGTGGTACCCGAGCAGACGTCTTCGTATGACGGGTTTTTCAGGTGCCCGCCGGTATAGCCCACCATCGTTGAGGTGACGCCCTTGACGCGGCGAAAGGCAGCCTCCACTCCCCAGAAGCAGCCCGCTGCAAAGGTCGCTTTCTCAATCATAGTGCTTGCTCCTTTTCCATGGCGCTGCACCCTTTAACACGGTTTCATGCCATGCCTAATTTGGCACCGAATGGTTTTGAGTGCAATGAGGAGCGGCTTGCCGGCAAAACGCATAGCGCAAAGGGCAAAGCGCGGAGCCGCGCCCCCCCCGAGGAGCGAATGGACTCGGGGGCCTGCCCCTCCGGCGGTGGCTGATGGGCGGCTGGAAGCATCTTGACATCCTTTCCCGTTATCGGATAGTAGAACTACAAACCAAAATTGCGCTTAGGCATTCCAAGGCCGGAAACTCTCAAGAGAGCGGCCTGAAAGGAGCATCGAAATGGCCATTTCGCTTTCTCATGGCGGTGGAGACACCGTCTATACTTCGACCTCTCCCAGCACGGAGGTCTTGGTGGGCACCCTTGACGGCGTGGTTACCATCAAGCGCGACGGCGCCGACTGGCGGGTCACGGACCGGTCGCTCCAGGGAAAACACATTCACGCGGTAGTCTTCGAGGAGGGCAGCAAGCAGTGGTTCGCCGGGGCCAAAAAGGGCGGCATCTTTGCCAGCTCCGACGGCGGCAAGAGTTGGGAAGAGCGCAACAAAGGGCTCACCGAGAACGACGTGTATAGCCTTTCCAAAGCCCGGGTCAACGGCAAGGTGAGGCTATTCGCGGGAACCGAGCCTGCCTGTTTGTTTATCAGCGACGACCTGGGCAAGAGTTGGACCGAGAAGCCCGGTTTCAAAAACGTACCGAGTCACGGTAAATGGAGCTTCCCGGCACCGCCCCACGTCGGTCACTTGAAGCACATCAACTTCGCGCCGGGAAATCCCCATACCATCTTCGGCAGTGTCGAGGTGGGCGCGCTCCTGAAGAGTACCGATGACGGCGAGACCTGGCAAGAGCTCACGGGCGTATACGAGGACGTGCACCGGTGCGTGATCAATCCAAACAATGGCAAGCAGCTCTACGTGACGGGCGGCATGGGCCTGTGGCGGAGCCAGGACGGCGGCGCCACCTGGGAAAACACTTTCAGCGAGGGTAGCGAGTACGGAGGCTATCCCGACCAGCTCGTCTTCAAGCCCAGCGATCCCAAGTACATGCTTGTCTCCGCCGGTCGAAAAACCCCCAGGGCGTGGCGCGACGAGCACACCGCGGAGAGCAGGATATCGAGGAGTCGGGATGGCGGTGCTACGTGGGAGGTTCTGGGCGGAGGCCTGCAGGACCACATGCAGCCCAGCGTCGAGGCCATGTGTCTCGAAGAGAGCGGCAATCAGGCGCAGGTTTTTGCCGGTACCACCGCGGGCACCGTCCTGTGGAGCAAGGACGGCGGCGAGCATTGGGAAACCATCGTGAAGGGCCTGGCGCCGATCTCCAAGCACGGTCACCAGCGGGCCCTGGCGGTTCAGACGGCCGCGTAAACAAGGCTAGCAGCGGGGAGGCTCTTTCGAGTATTGCGCCCCGAATCGAGGCGGCGGCAGCGATGGAGGCGATTCCATCCACGCCGGGGGCTCGGTTCGGGGCGTTTTTTTTGGGGGGGGCCGGTTGCCCGGCGAGGCAAAAGCCGAGCCCCGGACGACGGCGGCCCGCGACTATCAATTGCATATCATGAGATGGCAGGTGTGGGGTAAGCGGCGCATCAGGCCTTTGACCACGTGCCCGCGCAGCATGTGGTAGAAGGCCGAGCGACGGGTGGCGCCGATCAGTACGGCGTCCACCCCGAGCTCGGTAGCCGCTTTGGCGATGGCCTCGGCGCTATTATAGGAGATTGTCCAGATGGGGATGAGCTCGATCCCCGTGTCCATTGCGTGCTGCAGGGCGAACCGGAGCGTCTTGACGCCTTCCTCGTTGGGGGAATGAGGGGTGAGCCCGTCGAATAGCCCAGGCCATTCCTCCACGTAGATGCAGTAAACGGCGGTGTCGCCCCTGCCCTTGGCCCGGGCGATTCCTTCCAGAAGGAGCCGGGGGCTTTCACCCCGCAGCGCTATGAGCGTGGATGCGGGGTAGAGCGCCCTCAGGTTCACCGCGTCGGGGAGAGTGACCAGGCCCTTGAGGTCCTCTTCCACGACCTGTTCCGATGCCTCGTAGGCCCGGGCCTGCAGGCGCCTGACCATGGGGATGCGGCGCAGGAGCTCCAGGAACCAGGTCTCGCGCACGCCCAGGGCGATAAGCATCCCGATGAGGGTGAGTCCCCCTCCAAAAATCGTGGCCAGTTCCTTTTCCACGAGGTTGACGGCCCAGGCAACGATTACCACGGCGGTGGTGGCCACGCCGATCCAGAAAACGGGGTCCCGTCTTCCCAGGCGCCAGCGGATGACGTCCAGACTCAAGGAAGAAAAGGCGAAAGCTCCCAGGAGCCCGAAGGCGTACATCTCGCCCAACAGTTCGATCTGTCCCTGGGTCAATACGATGACCGCCACCGGGACCAGGACGGCGATGGCAACAGCTACGTGGGGCGTATTGAACCTCCGGTTTCGCAATCCGATGGCCCGCGGCAAGAAACCCCGGTTCGAAAGCGCCAGAAAGATGTGATAGGCGCCGATGATGGCTGTATTGGCGGCGAATACGAGCAGGGATGAAGCGGTCAGAACCACGGCCAGTTTGAGAGGTATCCCCCCGGTAATGGAGCCGAGCTCGGAAATAAACCGCTCGCTTTGCGTGGCCTTGATCCCTGCGGGCAGCATGGTGATGGAAAGGGTGGTGAGGATGGGCGAGGTGACCAGCATGGTCCCCACGATGGCAGCCATGGCCAGACGCGTGGTGCGCCGGATGGGAAACCGGATAGAGGGGCTCAGCTGGCTGATGCTTTCCAGGCCCGAGAAAGCGAGCCAGGCGGCTCCGAAGCCGATGAGGACGTCGCGTATGGACATGTCCTGCCCGGGGGAAAGGGTGTCCGCGGCCGCCCACCACTGGGATGGCGACATGGCCGCCAGGCCGAAGCCGATGACCACGAGGTCGGTGACGAAGGCGGTGACGGCCATGCAGAGCGCAATGGTGGCGCTTTCCCGGATGCCGATGACGTTCAGCATGGCCAGGGCCAACAGGCCCAGGCAGGCCAAAAGAGCCACATGGTCATCGATTATAGAAATCACGCTGCCGATATATTGAAACCCCGAAACCGCGGAGATGGCGGCGGTGAGAAAATAGCTCGTGATGATCAGCATGCCGCCGGCGCAGCCCCACAAGGGGCCGAAGGCCTTGGTCGTTATGGTAACCACGCCCCCGCCCTCGGGATTGCGCCAGGTGATCTCGATGTATTTCAGAGCGAGGAGGACAAATCCCGCGGTGGTGAGGAGAACGAAAAAGGGGGTCTTGTTTTGAACGTTGCCGTACAGGATGCCGGGAACGTAATAGACGGAGGTGCCGATGTCGCAGAAGACCACGGCCCACGCCATCAGCCAGTTGAGTTGTCTTGTGTCGCGTGTGGGGCGCATGGAGGATCCTTGCCTTGGTCATGATGCGGGTTTCACGCCCATCGTGCAAGCTTTTTTCAGATGGTAAGGCCCGCCGGCGATCTTTGCTCAGGGGCGCGGTGAGGTTGCCGGTGCCCATGGGCTGGGCTAGACTCTCGGGTGAAAGCCGGGGGCATCCCCGCATCCGCCGGAAGGAGAATCGACAGTGACCAAAGAGGATTGTTACAATCGCGGCATGGAACTCTACAGCGAAAACAAAATGGATGAGGCCATCGCTGCCTATGAAGAGGCGCTGGCGCTGGACCCCGAATACGCGGAGGCCCTCCACGCCCTGGCCATGGCCTACGCCAACCAGGAAAGATTCGATGAGGCCATCGAGGCGGCCAGGCGGTTGATCCGGGTCGCCCCCGAGGACGAGCTGGCGCATACGAGCCTGTCCATCTTCTACCAGCGCAAGGGGATGATCGCCGAGGCTGAGGATGCGGGAGCGCGGGCAAGAACTCTCGGGTGGAAGCGCCAACTGGAGGAGCAGAAAAAGCAGTCGGGAAAAGGCTAGGAACCCGGCGAGAACAGCGATGAGTCAAGCTAAGACGCTTTTGAACCTATTGGAAAGGATCCTTCCCCTGCCCACGGCGCCCTTCCACGAGCGCTTCGTGAGCGCTTTCATCCAGCAGGAAGCAAGGAATCTGGGCCTTGACCCCGTTTCCGATCCCTATGGGAATATCCTCGTTGGCCGCGGTGGAGCGGTCAACGCGCAGGTGGCATGCGTCGCTCATATGGACCACCCCGGCTTTGAAGTCGTGGAAGCAAGCGCCACGGGTTTCGAAGCGACATGGTTCGGCGGGGTAGAGCCGAAGTACTTCGCCGGGTCCCCGGTGGTGGTCTATGAAAAGAACTCTGGGGCCGTGCGCACCAAGGGACGGGTGGAGGAAACGGTTTTGAACGCCGAGGGACGGGTGGAAAGGATGACGGTGAAGAGCCAAGGGGCGGTGGTGCCGGGGGATTTCGGCACCTGGGACCTGGTTCCCTTTTGCCGGCGGGGCGAAACGATCAACACCAAAGGGGCGGACGATCTGGTGGGCTGTGCGCTGGTGCTCGCGACAATGGCGGAGCTGGAAGGGCGAACCGTCGAGGGGAGCGTGGTGGGCCTTTTCACCCGGGCCGAGGAGGTGGGTTTCATCGGAACGCTGGGAATCGTTAAGTGCGGCCTGCTCCCGCCCCATACCCCGGTGGTGTCCATCGAGACGAGCAAGGCCGTGGGGGGGGTGCGCCTGGGTGGGGGGCCGGTGATCCGGCTGGGAGACCGCACCAGTATGTTTGATCCCCGCATGGTGCTCTTTATGGACAACGTGGCGCGGGAGCTGCAAGCGAGAGATGCCCGGTTCTCTTTCCAACGCAGGGTCATGGACGGTGGTACCTGCGAGGCTACCCCCTTTCAGTTGAACGGCTACCTTGCCGGCGGCATCGCCATCCCGCTTCGCAATTACCACAATCAGGGCCGCAGCGGCGTCATGCCCGAAGGCATCCATCTAGTCGACGCGGTGGGAGGTGCGGCCCTGCTCCTGGAAATGATTTCGAGAATCGGCGAGCTGGAAGCCACGGCTGCGGCGATCCGTGCCCGGTGGGATAAGCGATGGGAGACGTACAGCGGTCGCCTGCAAGAGTCCCCATAGGTCCGATATCAGGGGCCGCTATCCCTTGCCTCGGACGGCCCGCCTAAAGTAGACTGGCCAGGCGCCGCGCGGCAGTCGAGCTATGCGGCGGCGCGGGGGTTTGTAAGATTGATCCCCCTGGGTAAAGGGAGTATGTTTGTCGTCTTTAATCCAACTGCGAGGTCGTCATGAGCCAAAAAAAACTAACCATTGAAAAAATCCAGGAAGCCCTGGCAAAGGAGCGCTATATCTGCGACCGCAGCCTTGCCACGGTGGTTTATCTTTCCATCAATCTGGGAAAGCCCGTGCTCCTGGAGGGAGAGGCGGGGGTAGGTAAGACGGAGATCGCCAAGGTCCTCTCCGAGGTCATGGGAGCGCGGTTGATTCGGCTGCAGTGCTACGAAGGGCTGGACGCGAACACCGCCCTCTACGAGTGGAACTATCCCAAGCAGATGCTCAGGATCAAGCTGGAGGAGGTGGGCAAGGGGGACCGCAATCACGTGGAGACGGAAATCTTCAGCCGCGAGTACCTGATCCAGCGACCCCTTCTGGAGGCCATCCGGAGCGAGGACCCCACGCCCCCCGTGCTTCTCATCGACGAGATCGACCGGGCGGATATGGAGTTTGAAGCCTTTCTGCTGGAGGTGCTCTCGGATTTCCAGATCACCATACCCGAGATCGGCACCATCCGGGCCAAACAGCGCCCCTACGTTTTTCTCACCTCGAACCGTACCCGTGAGATTCACGACGCCTTGAAACGTCGTTGCCTGTACCACTGGATTGAATACCCCTCCTTTGAAAAGGAGTACGAGATTGTCATGGCCAAGCACGGAAAGATCGGTGATGTGCTGGCCAAGCAGATCTGCTCCTTCATGCAGCAGGTCCGGCAGATGAACTTCTACAAGCGCCCCGGCGTGGCGGAGACCCTGGACTGGGCCTCGGCCTTGATGGCGCTGCACCGCGAACAGCTGGACGAAAAAACCCTGGAGGAGACTATGGGGTGCGTGTTCAAGTACAAGGAGGACCTGCATCTGCTGCAGGCCGAAGTGGCGGCGAAAAAACTGGACCTGGAAGGCATCCTCAAGGAGTCCATGAGCGCCGGGAGCTGAGATGTCGACCCAACCTTCGGATGAAGAGATCAACCGGGCCGTTCACCGCTACGCGCCGCTGAGGGGCAAGGGGTTGATGACCAATCTGCTCGCCTTCGGCAGGGTGCTGAAGTCCCTGGGCGTTACGGTGAGCTTGAGCCAGGTCATGGATGCAAGCCGCTCCCTGGAATTTGTGGATATTGCGAGGCGGGAGGATTTCCACGCCGTGCTGCGCGCCAATCTGATCTACCAAAGCGATGAGATCGCGCTGTTCGAACGCGTCTTTGAGGATTTCTGGCAGGGCGCCGTGTCGGTGGAGGAGGAATCCGTCGAGGGGGGGGAGATGAGCGTGCCTTCGCTTTCGTCCCTGGAGTTGGGCGAGGACTCCGAGACCATGGAAGACGAGAGCCTGCAGGTAGCGGGGGGGGAGGACGATCAGGCCGAAGAGGGCGAGCCTACCCTGCTCCCCACCTACAGCCCGCGTGAAGCCCTGAGCGAAAAAGACTTCAGCGAAATGGGCGTCGAGGAAAGCCGGGCCATCAGCAAGGCGATTCTCCTCATCGCCTCCAAGATCGCGACCCAGGTGAGCCGACGAAAAAAGCGGGCCGCCAAGGGCGAGCAAGTGGACCCCCGCTGGACCATACGAAAGAGTCTCAAATACGGCGGCGAGGTCGTGGAACTGGTGCGGCGCAAGCGCCGGATCAAAAAGACCCGGGTAGTTCTCCTCTGCGACGTGAGCGGTTCCATGGACTGTTACAGCCGGTTCTTGATCCAGTTCATGTACGGATTGCAGAACGAGCTGTGGGGGGTCGAGACCTTTGTGTTCAGCACCTCCCTCACCCGGATCACCCATCTCATTCGCACCAAAGACATCGCCAGCGCCCTGGAGAGGATCTCCCACGACGTGCTTGGCTGGTCCGGGGGCACAAATATCGGGCGCTCCCTTGATACCTTCAACCGGGAGTTCGCCCCTAGCCTGGTCAGCCATCGAACCGTTGTGGTCATCATCAGCGACGGCTGGGACCGGGGCAACGTCAGCCTCCTGGAACAGGAAATCAAAAAGCTCAAGCGGCGCTGCCAGGCGCTCATATGGCTCAATCCTCTCCTGGCCAGCAAGGATTACCAGCCGCTGTGCAAGGGCATGCAGGCGGTGCTCCCCTATTTGGACTATTTTCTTTCCGTTCATAACGTACAGAGCCTGGTCAGCCTCGGCGCCACCATGCAGAAGCTGGTGGCTTGAACGGGCGGTGGGAGACTCGGTTGCCGGGCCTGGTCGGGAAGGGGCCGATAGGAGGTCGCAAGATGGATCCTATTTACGAACAGATCAAGGACCTGCTGGAAAAGGGTGAGACCCTGGCGGTGGCCACGGTGGTGTCCACTCGCGGGTCCACGCCCCGGGAGGTAGGCGCCAAGATGGCAGTGACGGCCTGGGGCGAAATTTTGGGTACCATCGGGGGCGGGTGCGGCGAGGCGGACGTCCGCCGGGAGGCCATCGAGGTTATCCGCACGCGCAAGCCCAAGATGATCCGAGTCGATCTTCTTGACGATATCTCCTCCGACAGCCCCGCGGTCTGCGGCGGGATCATGAATGTCTTCATCGATCCCTGGTGGAAGGGCGATGAAGGGGCTCATGGAGAGAATGAATCCGCTGATTGACGAGCTCGTCCGGGTCAATGAAGAGCGGGCCGCCGCCGTACTCGTAACGGTGGTGGACATCCAGGGCGCCCGGGCGGTAAAGGCCGGCGCGAAATGTCTCGTGCGCGACGGAAAGATTCAGGCGGGGGACCTGGGGCACCCACCTCTCGCGGAGGCCGTCCTGATGGAAGCGGACCGGCGCCTGAGAGAAGGTAAGTCCAAGCTCGTCGCCCTGGAGCTGCCCGCCAGCGGGGAAAAGGCCGAAGTCTACTTTGACGTTATGCTGGCCCCTCCGCGGCTGGTCGTGGTCGGGGCGGGACACATCGCGGTGCCACTGGTCAAATTCGCCAAGCAGATGGACTTCCAGGTGACGGTCATCGATGACCGCATTCAGTACGCCAACCGGGACCGCTTCCCCGACGCCGACGACATCGTGGCAGGGGACATGGCCGAGGCCCTGCGGGAGATGCCCATCACCCCGTGGACCTACATCGTCCTCATTACCCGCGGGCACAAGTACGACGAGCCCTGCCTGCGCGAGGTCATCCACAGCTCCGCCAAGTACATCGGCATGATCGGCAGCAAGCGGCGTGTCAAGGCCTGCTTCCACAGGTTCCGTGAGGAAGAGAAGATCGCCGAAGAAATCATCGCAAAGGTCTTCGCCCCCATCGGCCTCGATATCAGCGCGGAGACGCCCGAGGAGATCGCCCTGGCCATCCTGGCGGAAGTCATCAAGGTCCGGCGCGGCGGCAAGGCAGAGTCCCTGTCGGGACGCTGAGGAATCGTCAAGCGTCAATAGTCAATCGTCGAAAGCCAACGGTGAATAAACGAGTCCAAACGATGGGGAATTTTCCCGGGGTATGGGGAGGGTTTACGATTGACGGTTGACCATTGACGAACGGGCTTGAGCCATTGCGGGGCGCCCGTTGACTGATAACCATTGACTGTTGACTATCTGGATATGTCGGATGACCGAAAAATAACCGGCGTCGTCTTTTCGGACCTGGGCCAAGCGGCGTCTTTTATGGCCTTGGATTGGGTGAAGAAGGTTTTGCGGGAAAAGGTTGGCTTCGCGCCCTATGCTGGTACCCTGAACCTCCGGCTTAGCTCCGCCCAGGGGGTTACCCGATGGAAGGAGCTCAGGCGGACTCTGAAAGGCGTGGATATCCCCCCGCCCGACCCGTCCACCTGTCGGGCGCGCTGCTACCTGGCGCGCATCGAAGGGGCCCGGGAAAAAGTGGAGGGCGGCGGTCGGGTCGCGGTCCTCGTGCCCGAGGTCAAGGACTATCCCGAAGATAAGCTGGAGATCATCGCTCCCTTTCACGTCAAGAAGTCTCTCGGCATCGACGACGGTAACCAGCTGACATTGGAGCTTATCGGAGATTAGGAAAAGAGGAGGCTTTCATTGCGACGTCTCATTGTTGGCTTGTCCGGCGCCACAGGCGCCATCTATGGCATTCGCATCCTGGAGGCCCTCTCCGCGGTGAAGGACGTGGAAACTCATCTTGTGCTCACCCGGGCGGCTAAAATGACCATCCAGGTGGAGACCCCCCATTCGGTCAAGGAAGTGGAGGCCATGGCCGACGTCGTCCACGATATCAATAACGTGGGAGCCAGCATCTCCAGCGGCTCCTTTCGCACCGAGGGTATGGTGATTGTGCCCTGTTCCATGAAGTCCATGGGGGGCATCGCCCATTCGGTGGGCGGGGACCTTCTGGTGCGCGCCGCCGATGTTGTCCTGAAGGAACGAAAGAAGCTGGTGCTGGTGGCGCGGGAAACGCCGCTTCACCTGGGACACCTGGAGAGCATGACGCTCCTCACGCGCATGGGCGCTGTGATTTTCCCCCCCGTTCCGGCCTTCTACCATCGCCCCCGGACCCTTGACGATGTCATCAACCAGACCGTTGCCCGAATCCTCGACCAGTTCGGTTTCGACCTCGACCTGTTCGAGCGATGGAGCGACGAACAACTGAGCCGCCATCCCGGCGCGTCCTCCGGCGGGGAGGGAAAGGGGCAGGCGGTGAAGAAGCGCCGGTAACGTTTCCCGGGTGTCGTCATGCCATCCAAAAAGGGCAAGAAGCCTCTCTCTGCAACGCAGCAGAGAAAGAAAGAGCACCTCGCACTCTGTCTCGGAGACGATATCGCCGGGCCTCTGCCCGCCTCGGGCTTAAGCCACTACACCTTCGTTCATAACGCCTTGCCCGAGACCGATATCGAGGATATCGATCTCACGGCGACTTTTCTGGGCCGCACCCTCAAGGCGCCCCTGTTGATCTCCTCCATGACGGGGGGATTCGACATGGCGGGAAAGGTCAACCGCAACCTGGCCCGGGCCGCCGAAAGGCTGGGACTCGCCATGGGTCTCGGCTCCCAAAGGGTCGCCCTGGAGGAGCCCCAGGTCGCGCGGTCCTTTCAGGTCAGGGATGCCGCCCCGAACGTGCTGCTCCTGGGCAATCTGGGCGCCGTGCAACTGAACTACGGGTACGGCATCGAGGAGTGCCGGCGCGCCGTGTCCATGATTCAAGCCGACGGCCTCATCCTGCATCTCAACGTCTTGCAAGAGGCCGTGCAGCCCGAAGGGAACCGCAATTTCAAAGGGATCAGCGCCAAGATCGCGGAAATCTGTTTCCAACTCGAGGTCCCTGTGGTGGCCAAAGAAGTGGGGAGCGGAATTTCCGCCGACGTGGCGAAACGGCTCCTGGAAGTCGGCGTGAGAGCCATCGACGTCGCGGGGTCCGGGGGAACTTCCTGGTATGCCGTAGAGGCCAAGCGGGCCGCGCGGGAGGGCGAGCCGGTGGATGACACCTTTGCAGGCTGGGGCATCCCCACGGAGGAGACCCTGGTCATGGTGCGGGAGGCCGCGCCCACCCTTGACCTGGTGGCTTCGGGGGGCATCCGCAACGGCCTGGACGTGGCGAAAGCGGTTGCCCTGGGGGCCAACCTGGCGGGCATCGGCCAGCCCCTGCTCGCTCCGGCGCTAGAATCGTCGGACAAGGTGGAGGAATATCTTGCCCGGGTCATCCGGGAGCTCAAGATCGCCATGCTCTGCGTCGGCGCTGAGAATCTGGAGGCGCTGCGTAGCGTGCCTCTCATCCTGCGATCGGCGGGCGGTTGGCAGAAGATTCACTGAGGCCTTCAGCGTTTAGTTCTCGGCCATACGGTTCAGAAATATCGAATCCAGGAACCGAGTGCTCACGGCTGGCGGCTTGGGAGCCAATGGATGTCTGAGGAATTGAAACGGCAGATCCAGGCGTACATGGAGAGTCACAACACCATGACTCTCGGTACCTGCGATGCGGACCTGCCGTGGACGGCAACGGTCTTCTACGCCAGTGACGGGTGGGACATCTATTTTTTTTCGGACCCGGCCACGCGCCACTGCAAAAACTTAAAACGGAACAGCCGGGTGGCGGTGACGATCCAGGAAGACTACAGAGACTGGCGCAAGATCAAAGGGATTCAACTGGAAGGCGAAGTCGTGCAGGTCGATTCGATCTTGGAGAAGGCGAAAGCCACGGCGGTCTACGCGCGCAAGTATCCCGAGGTCATCAAGATCTTTACCAATCCGGGAAGCGGCGCCTTTTACCGGGCCTTTCTCAAGGTCAGGTTCTACTGTGTCAAGCCGCGCAGGGTCTGCTATATTGACAACGAGCAGGGTTTCGGGAAAAGACAGGAGCTCGAGATTGGTTAAGGGTCAATGGTAATTAGTCAATGGGGTCGGAAGCATCAAGTGGCAGCTGAAGCCGAGTTTTGAGGGGGGAAGATGTCGAAGCTTTTGGGTCAGGCATTGAACGGGGAGCTGTTGGAGCGCCTTAGCGGGAAGGACATCGCTTCCAAAGAAGGGAAGGCCATCGTCATCGTCACGGTGGACGAACAGGGGTGGTGCCATCCGGCGGTGCTCTCTTACTATGAAATCGTGGCAAAGAATGAGAATACTATCGATATCGCGGTAGGAAAAACCAGCACCACGGGAAGAAATTTGCGTCGCGCCGGCAAGATCACGCTGCTGGTCACTGATGCCGGGGTGAATTTTTACGTCAAGGGCACGGCGCGCGAACGCAGGGAGTCCCTGGAAAACATTTCGTTTATGTCCCTCTTCAGAGTGGAGGTTGCCCAGCTCCTGGAGGACCAGGAACCGGGTTCGCCCATTACCAGCGGCATGACCTTCAAGCGGCCGGAAAAAAGCGAGTACGCCGAGGTGGCGGAAAAGGTCTTCAAGGCCGTCCGTCAAGAGCCCCTCTAGCCCGGATTGTCTTAATGACCGCCATCCGGGCTCTTCCAACGCGAATGATGCAGCCTGCAGGTTTTTGACCCGTCCCGGCCCGAGCCCTGCGGGTAGGATGAACCCATGGACGGGTACCAACTATTTAATCCCGCAGCGGAGAAGTGGATCGCCTCGGCGGTCTTTGCCTCCGCCTTTGGTTTGATCCTCTATCGCAAGGTTAAAATCCACTATGTTTCCCTCGGTGCGGGCTTTCTCTTGCTCGCCCTTGGTATTATCTCGCCGGCCTCGGCTTTCCTGGAGAAAATAGATTGGGATGTTCTGGGAATCTACTGGGGATATGGGATGCTGGCGATCCTATTCCGAGAAAGCGGGCTCCCTTCCTTCATCGCCTCTTACGTGCTGGCGAGAGTAAAAAAAGAGAAATATGCCCTCTTTTTCCTGTGCGCCTTTGCGGCGTTTCTATCTTCATTTATGGCCAACCCGGTGGTTGTCATCATGCTCGCCCCGCTTGCCATTGAAATGGCCGAGAGGCTGAAGTCCCCGCTGTTTCTCTACCTCGTCGGTCTTGCGATAAGTTCCAACGTCGTCACCACGGTTACCATGGTGGCAGACCCACCGGCCCTCATTCTGGCAATGTCCGCCGGGATGACCTTTCTCGACTTCTATTGGTTCCACGGTAAGCCGGGCCTGGGAACGATCTCGGTGTTGGCCGTGGCGGTTGCGATGCTGGTCCTCCTGTTGCAGTTCCGAAAGCTGAACCACGCCGTCAATCTGGAAGAGAAACCCGTTGAAGTCGGCTATGGGCCGTTGCTGCTTTTCGTCCTGAGCGTGGTCGCACTGGCCCTGGTCCCCACGGAGCATCCCGGTGTCGTCGGTCTCGTGTTGGGCCTGGCGTCGTTGATCGCCGGCCGGCGCCGCGCGTGGCGCATGATGGCTGAGTTCGATTGGGATACCCTCTGGTTTTTGATCGGGATCTTCATTGTTATCGGCTCGGTGGAAGCGATCGGGCTGCTGGAGGACTTTGCCCGCTGGCTGGGGGGAACGGGGCTCAAGAGCCCTGCGGTGTATCTCTTGATACTGGTTTGGATTTCAGTGGTGTTTTCGGCCTTTATCGACAACGTCCCCTATACCGTCCTCATGATTCCGGTGTGCGGTCTCTTGGCGCAATCGACGGGCATCAGTCCCTGGCCTCTCTATTTCGGCATGCTCGTGGGCACGGGCATCGGCGGCAACCTCACGCCCGTCGGGGCTACGGCAAACGTCCTTGCCTGCGGTATACTGGAGAAACGGGGATATCGGGTAGATCTTTGGGAATTCCTGAAAATCAGCTGGCCCTTCAGTTGCGCAGCGGTGCTCTCGGCTCATATCCTGATTCAACTGATCTGGTTGTAGAATCGGTCCAAAGCCTCCAGCACCCGCGCGGCAGGCTCCGCCAGGTACCCGCCGTTTCTTGTCAAAAGGCAACTTTGGTTTTAAGATTCATTGCCGGCCCGAACACCACGATAAGCGGGTGCAGCCATGTTTTGGGCAGGATAGCCGAGTAATTATTGTTCCGGAAAGGTATTTTATGAGTCCTTCGGGTCCCTTCCATCGTTTTCGTCCCCATCCCTGGCACGGTTTGGCCGTCGGTCCCGATCCGCCCCGCGTTGTACACGCCTACATCGAGTTGACGCCCTTTGACCTTGTGAAGTACGAGATCGACAAGGAAACCGGTTACCTTTGGGTCGACCGGCCGCAGCGTTCTTCGTCCCAGCCCCCTTCCCTCTACGGCTTTGTTCCCCGGACCTATTGCGGCCGGCGCGTGGGCGCCCTCATGCCCGGCGCGGCCCGCGGCGACGGCGACCCTCTGGACATCTGCGTGTTCAGCGAACGGCCGATCAATCGGGCGGAGACCATCCTGAAGGCCCGGGTCATCGGTGGTTTGCCCATGCTGGACGGCGAGGAAGCGGACGACAAGCTCGTAGCCGTTCTGGTCCAGGACGCCCTGTGGAGCGAGGTGAACGACATGAAGGAGTTCCCGCCGCTTCTGGTGGAGCGGCTCAGGCACTACTTCATGACCTACAAGCTGATTCCCGGGCAGGCGTCCCGTGTATCAATTGGCGAGGCCTACAACCGGGAGCACGCCGGAACCGTCATCCGGGCCGCCATGGAGGACTACAAGG
>Ga0326597_10003114_pt1 | contig 24207 bp, 13 predicted proteins | sample RVTome_12_FD_203789 | JGI IMG/M metagenome (GOLD analysis project Ga0326597, IMG submission 203789) | Soil microbial communities from uranium-contaminated site in the Upper Colorado River Basin, Wyoming, United States - RVT100D185 | ecosystem: Environmental > Terrestrial > Soil > Contaminated >... | reverse complement strand
CACCACGGGTCGGTCGGGCGTGGTGCGCCCCCGGCTGATCGGCCTCGATTCGAGCCCCCTGCACGGCGAACTCCTCGGCGTCGAGCGCCTGGAGGAGCGGGCCCGGGCGCTGGCGGCCGGATACACCCTGTCGCGAAACCCACGGCGTGGCCCCCCCCGCCTGCTACGCCGCCTGTCCGACCACACGCGCGTGCTCCGTCAGGCGTATCGCCTCCTCGCCGGCGACGTACGGCGTGGCGAGCCGATCGCGCCCGCGGCCGAGTGGCTGCTCGACAATTTTCACCTGGTCGAAGCCGAGATGCGCGAGATTCGCCGGCACCTTCCGACCCGCTACTACCGAGAGCTTCCCAAGCTGGCCACGCGCGAGCTCACGGGCACGGCGCGCGTGTACGCCATGGCCGTGGAACTTCTCCGCTACAGCGACGCGCGACTCGACCCCAAGCGACTGGAGCGATTCGTCTACGCCTACCAGACGGTCGCACCACTCACCATCGGCGAGTTGTGGGCGTGGCCGAGCATGCTCAAGCTCGCGCTGATCGAGCATCTGCGTCGGCTGTCCGAGGAACTGATCGAAAGTCGCGCGGGGCGCCTCGAGGCGGATCGCCTCTTCGCCGCATACGAGACCGCCCAATTGAAGGACCGCCTGCCGGTGCTTGCGCACATCCCCCACGTCGCGTTCGTGGATCAGCTGTTGCAGCGCATGCGCGAACATGGCGCGGGCGCCGCGGGGCTGCGCAAGCAGCTGGAGGAGCGGCTCGATGCCTCCGGCACGACGGTGGAAGCGGCGGTGCGCGCCGAGCATCAGCGGCAGGCGATGAATCACCTCTCGATGGGCAACTCCATCACCAGCCTGCGGCTGTGCGCCACGATCGACTGGAACGAGTACGTCGAGGACGTGAGTTTGATCGAGAGCATCCTCCAGCGCGACCCGCCCGGCGTCTACGGCCGCATGGAGTTCGCGAGCCGCGACCGCTACCGGCACGCGGTGGAGGCGCTGGCCGACCCCACCGGCGAAGCCCAGGTGAGGGTCGCCTTGCGCGCCATCGAGAGCGCGCGCCAGGCGGCGGAGCGGCTGGGCACCGATGCGAGGGCGGCGCACGTCGGCTACCACCTGATCGGAGGCGGTCGTCGTGAACTCGAACACGACGTGGCTCACCACCCTCCCCTCCGGCAACGACTGACGCAGCTGGTGTTCGAGCATGCCACGCCAATCTACCTCGGCGCGGGCGCCCTGCTCACCGGACTCGGGGTCGCGGCGGCGGTGGCGGCGACCGGAGTGGCGCAGGGGTCGCACTGGATGCGCATCTGGGCCGGTGTGGTCGCGCTGATCCCCGCCAGCGAACTCGCGGTGGCGCTCATCCACCGCACCGTCCACCGGTTCGCCAGCCCGCTGCGATTGCCACGGCTTGACCTGCGCGGCGGGGTACCCGAATCCGCTCGCACCATGGTGATCGTGCCGACGCTCATCTCCTCGGACGAGGGTGTGCGGACCCTGTTGGAGCACCTCGAGGTGCATGCCCTCGGCAACCTGGATCCGCGGATCCATTTCGCGGTGCTCACCGATTACCCGGACGCGACGACCGAGCGCCTCGCGGGTGAGGACGAGGTGCTCGCGACGGCGATCGCGGGGATCGAGGCCCTCAACGCGCGCTACGCACCTGGTAGCGGAGACCGCTTCTACCTGTTTCACCGTGCCCGCCGCTGGAACGCCAGCGAGGGCGCGTGGATGGGCTGGGAGCGCAAGCGCGGCAAGATCGAGGAGTTCAACCGACTGCTGCGCGGCGCGGGCGACACGAGTTTCACCGTGCGCGTGGGTGACCCCGGGATCCTGCCGCACATCCGCTATTGCATCACGCTCGACAGCGACACCCGGCTGCCGCGTGACGCGGCGCGCCAGCTGATCGGCGTGATCGAGCATCCACTCAACCGCCCGCGCTTCGACCCCGAGCTCCGGCGGGTCGTCGAAGGCTACGGGATTCTCCAGCCGCGGGTCAGCGTCACGATGGCCAGCGCGGCCGGCTCGTTGTTCGCACGCGCGTACTCCGGTCATACCGGCGTCGATCCCTACACCACCGCGGTGTCCGACACGTATCAGGACCTGTTCGGCGAGGGCAGCTTCACGGGCAAGGGGTTGTACGACGTGGAGGCTTTCACCGCCGCGCTCGAGGGCCGCGTCGCGGAGAATGCGATGCTGTCGCACGACCTGTTCGAGGGACTGTTCGCCCGCTGCGCGCTGGTGTCGGATGTCGAGGTCGTCGACGACTTCCCCTCGAGCGTGCTGGCCCACGCGCGGCGCCAGCACCGCTGGGTGCGTGGCGACTGGCAGATCCTGCTCCACGTGCTGCCCGTGGTGCCGACGCGGCACGGCCTCGAACGCAGTCGACTGCCGCTCATCAGCCGCTGGAAGATCCTCGACAACCTGCGCCGCAGCCTGGTGGCGCCGGCGCTGTTGGCCCTGCTGGCCTCGGCGTGGACCTGGCTCCCCGGCTCACCGCTCGGCTGGACCCTGGCCGCACTCGCGGTGCTCGGTTTCCCGCTGCTTCCACCGCTGGTGCACCTCGCCGGTGGCCCGCGCCCGCAGCAGCCGTTCGGCGTGTACCTGCACGACGTGTGGGAGGAACTGAAGACCGCGGGAGCGCAGGTGCTGCTCCAGGTCATGCTGCTGGCGGGCCATGCGTACGAGATGGTGCACGCCATCGTCCTGACCCTGGTGCGAATGGTCATCACGCAGCGCCGGCTACTCGAGTGGGAGACCGCCGCGGCCACGGCGGCGCGCGCCGCCGGCCTGTTCTCGCGCCAGGGGCCATGGGTGTTCGTCGTCGAGATGTGGGCCGGCCCCGCGGTCGCTCTGGCGGTGCTGCTCGGGGTGCCGCTGCTGCGGGCCAGCGCGCTGCCGCTGGCCCTGCCGTTCGCGGCCGCCTGGCTGGCGTCGCCGGTGGTCGCATGGTGGCTGAGCCGGCCGGTGGTCCCGAGGCGCCTGGTGCTGCATGCCGAGGACGCGGCACTGCTGCGTCGCACTGCCCGCCGGACCTGGCACTACTTCGAGCGTTTCGTCGGCGCGCAGGACCACTGGCTGCCGCCCGACAACGTGCAGATCGCACCGGAGCTGCGCATCGCGCACCGAACCTCCCCGACCAACATCGGCATGGGGCTGCTCTCGACGCTCGCCGCCCACGATCTGGGCTACCTGGGGACGGGCGCGTTCGTGGATCGGATCGAGAGCACGCTCGCGACGGTCGAGGCGCTCGAGCATCATGAAGGGCACCTGCTCAACTGGTACGACACGCAGAGCCTCGCCCCGCTGGCCCCGCGCTACGTTTCGACCGTGGACAGCGGCAATCTGGCCGGCGCGCTGATGGCATTGTCCGCCGGGCTGCGTGAATTGGCCGAGGGCGCAGACGACGACGAGCGGTGGTGCGCGGGCGCCTTCGACACCGCGGGGGTGCTCGCCGAATCGCTGGCGGCGCTCGAGCAGCGGGCACACGCGGCCACGCCGCTGCATTCGTGCTGCGACCACGCGCAGCGGGAACTGGACGCGCTGCGTGAGACACTCGGCGCGAGCGGGCCGCGGAGAGCACGGCGCGAGGCGGCCGCGCGGGGCGCCGGCGCCCTGCGCGCCGCGCTCGAGCAGGTCGCGACTGCCGCGCCCGCGGGCGCCGAAGCGGACGCGGTCGCCGAGTGGGGTCGATCGCTCGACGAGGCGCTCCTCACGCCGCCGGGCTCGGGGCACGGGCGCGACGCGCTGCGCGGACGACTGCACGAACTCGTCCGCCGGTGCGACGCGCTCGCCGGCGGCATGCGCTGGAGGTTCCTCTACGACCGGGCGCGCGGAGTCTTCTCCATCGGCTTCCGCCTGGCCGACGCCGAAGGGCCCGGGCGTCTCGACGCGTCGTACTACGATCTGCTGGCGTCCGAGGCCCGGCTCGCGAGCTTCATCGCCATCGCCCGGGACGACGTGCCGCAGGAGCACTGGTTCCGGCTGTCGCGTTCGCTGGTGGGCGCCGAGGGCTGCACCACGCTGGTGTCGTGGAGCGGCTCGATGTTCGAGTACCTGATGCCGCTGTTGCTGCTGCGCAGCCATCCCGACACGCTGCTCGAGAGCGCCTGCCGTGCGGCGGTGCGCGCGCAGATCCGGTACGGGCAGCGCCAGCGGGTGCCGTGGGGCGTCTCGGAGTCCGCCTATCACGTCATGGACCCACACGGCGACTACCAGTACAAGGCGTTCGGCATCCCGGGCATGGGGCTGAAACGCGGGCTGGCCGAGGATCTGGTGATCGCGCCTTACGCCACCGCGCTGGCCGCCCTGGTCGATCCCACCGCGGCCGCCGCGAACTACCGCCGACTTGCCCGCGAGGGCGCCGGCGGCCGGTTCGGGTTCGTCGAGGCGCTCGACTACACCCCGCGCAAGACCGCCACTCCCGACGGTGAACCGGTGCTCGATCCTGCCCGGGTCCACGTCGTCCAGGCCTACTTCGCCCATCATCAAGGCATGAGCCTGGTCGCGTTGACCAACGCCGTGCTCGGCGCGCCGATGGTGCGGCGCTTCCATTCGGGGTCGGGCGTGCGGGCCACCGAACCGCTGCTGCAGGAGCGCGTCCCGCGATTCGTTCCGGTCATCCGGCCGCGTCCCGCCGAATCGACCCGCGTCGGGCCACCTTCGTCCCCGGCCTCGCCGCGCCGCTTCCGCTCCCCGCACACCCTCTACCCCAGCGCCCACTTCCTGTCGAACGGCAACTACACCGCGATCGTCACCAACGCCGGGGGCGGCACCAGCACCTGGGGTGGGCTTGCGGTGACGCGGCAGCGAGACGACCCCACGTGCGACCCGGGCAGCCAGTTCATCTACCTGCGCGACGTGCGCAGCGGCCTGCTGTGGTCGGCCGCCCACCAGCCGGTGTGCCGTGAACCCGAACGCTACCGGGTGACCTTCCTCGCCGATGAGGCCCGGTTCGAGCGCACGGACGACGGCATCGAGACGCGGCTCGAGATCACGGTCTCCCCCGAGGACGACGTCGAGCTGCGCCGGGTCTCGCTGGTCAACCACTCCGATCAGCTGCGCGAGATCGAGGTGACGAGCCTGGTCGAAATCGTCCTCGCGCCGCATGGCGACGATCTCGCCCACCCGGCGTTCCTCAAGCTGTTCCTCGAGACCGAGTACCGTCCCGAATGCACGGCCCTGCTGTGCGGCCGCCGCCCACGATCTCCCGACGAACTGACGCCGTGGGCGGTCCACGTGCTGAGCGCCGAGGCCGGCGGACAAGGCGCCGTCGAGTGGGAGACCGACCGCGTGCGATTCCTCGGCCGCGGACGGACACCCGAAGATCCGGTCGCGCTCGACGGGCGCGCGCTCTCGGGCACCACGGGAGCGGTGCTCGACCCGGTCCTGAGCCTGCGCCGGCGGGTACGCATCGCCCCCGGCGGGCAGGTGCGCCTCGCGTTCGCCACCGGCGTCGCAACCAACCGCGCCGCGGCGATCGCGCTGGCCGAGAAGTACGACGACCCGGCCTCGGCCGCCCGGACCTTCGCGCTCGCCACCTCGCAGACCCACATGCGGCTGCGCCACCTTGGAATCTCCACCGACGACGCGCAGCTCTATGAACAGTTGGCCTCGCGCGTGCTGTGGAGCGATGCCACGCTGCGCGCCGACCCCGCGTTTCTGGCGGCCAACGCGCTCGGCCAATCCGGCCTGTGGGCGAATGGCGTCTCCGGCGACCTGCCGATCCTGATCGTGCGTGTGGTCCAGGACGACGATCTGGCTCTGGTGCACCAGGTGCTGCGCGCGCAGGAGTACTGGCGCCTGAAAGGCCTCAGCGCCGACGTCGTCATCCTCAACGAACATCCGGCCAGCTACCTGGCGGAGATGCACGAGCAGCTCCAGGGTCTGCTCGAAAAGGGGCCGTGGGCCGCGTGGAGGCACCGTCCCGGGGGCGTGTTCCTGTTGCGCGGCGACGGCATGCCCGAGGCCCAGCGCGTCGTGCTGCTGGCGGCCGCGCGTGCGGTCCTGAGCGGCGGGCAAGGCGGGTTGGCGGACCAGCTCCGTTTGCCCTACCCCGAGCCGGACTGGCCGCCCGCGCGGGTGGCGCGCCCGGCATCGGAGGTCGCACCCGCGAGCGATGCCGCCCCCGAGGTCGAGGCTCCGCCGCTCACGCACGGCAACGGACTCGGCGGCTTCACGGCCGGCGGGCGCGAGTACGCCATCGTGCTGCAGGGTGATGCGGACACCCCTCAGCCGTGGGTGAACGTGATCGCCAACGAGCACTTCGGCACCGTGGTCGGTGCCACCGGCGCGGCCTGGAGCTGGGCGGGCAATAGCCGCGAGAACCGTCTGACGCCGTTCGGCAACGACCCGGTGAGCGAGTTCTGTGGCGAGGCGGTCTATCTGCGCGATGAGGACCTCGGCGAGGTGTGGGGCGCCACGCCCGGTCCGCTGCCTCGAACGCGCGACGACGGCCGTTGGGTGACGCGCCACGGCGCCGGGGTCACACGCTTTGCCCACGGCGCCCACGGCGTGATCTGTGAGCTCGCGGTGTGCGTGCACGCCGAGGAGCCTCTCAAGCTCTCGCGGGTGTCGCTCACCAATCACAGCGGGATCACCCGGCGCTTGAGCGTGTTCGCCTACAACGAATGGGCGCTCTGTCCGCCGCGCGCCGGTGAGAACCGCTTCGTCATCACCGAGCAGGACCCCGCGACGGGCGCCGTGCTGGCGCGCAATCCCTACAATGCCGCGTTCGCCGGGCGCGTGGCGTTTGCCCACGCGAGCGTGAAGCCCGCGTCGGCGACCGGCGACCGCCTCGAGTTCCTGGGGCGGAACGGCTCGCTCAGGCGGCCGGCGGCTTTGGCACGCCAGTCCCTGGGGCAGCGCTTCGGCGCCGGTCTCGATCCGTGCGCTGCACTGCAGATTCGCGTCGATCTCGAGCCCGGCGAGACGCGTGACGTGGTCTTGCTGCTCGGCCAGGGCGAGACCCATACGCACGCGCTGGCTCTGGCAGCCCGCTTCGCCAGCGCCGAGGCCGCGCGCACCGCGCTCGACCGGGTCGAGGAACGCTGGGATGCGTTGCTCGGCACGGTGCAGGTCGAGACGCCGGACGATTCCTTCGACCTGATCATGAACCGCTGGTTGCTGTACCAGGCGGTGAGTTCGCGGCTGTGGGGCCGCACCGGCTTCTTCCAGCCGGGTGGCGCGTACGGTTTCCGCGATCAGCTTCAGGACGTCATGGCGCTGGGGTTCGCGCGGCCGGACCTCTTCCGCGAGCACCTGCTGCGCTGCGCCGCCCGCCAGTTCGCCGAAGGGGACGTGCAGCACTGGTGGCACGAGCACACCGGCCGCGGGGTGCGCAGCCGCTGCTCCGACGACCTGTTGTGGCTCCCCTACGCGGTGGCCCACTATGTGAAGTGCACCGGCGATCAGGCCGTCCTCGACGTGCCCGTCCCCTTCCTGGAAGCGCCCGCGCTGTCCGCCGGGGAGCTCGAGGCCTACGGTCAGCCCGAGACCGCGGCCGAGAGCGGGACACTCTACGAGCACTGCGTGCGCGCCGTCGAGCGCCGCCTGAACATGGGCCGGCACGGGCTGCCGCTGATCGGCACCGGCGACTGGAACGACGGCCTGAACCGGGTGGGTCATCAGGGCCACGGCGAGAGCGTGTGGCTGGGCTGGTTCCTCTCGAAGATCCTGAGCGACTTCGCGGCCGTGGTGGAGACGCGCGGGGATCCGGAGCGCGCCGCCCGCTGGCGCTCCGAGCGCGAGCGGATGGGGACGATGCTCGAGCAGGCCTGGGACGGCGACTGGTACCGTCGCGCCTACTTCGACGACGGTACGCCGCTGGGCTCCGCCCAGGCCCAGGAGTGCAGGATCGACTCGATCTCGCAGAGCTGGGCCGTGCTGTCGGGCGCCGCACCGCGGGGCCGGGCCGAGCGTGCCATGGATGCGGTGCGCATGCAGCTGGTGCGGCGCGACGCCGGGGTGATCCAGTTGCTCGCGCCACCGTTCGACCAGTCGCCGCTCGACCCCGGTTACATCAAGGGCTACGTGCCGGGCGTGCGCGAGAACGGCGGCCAGTACACCCACGCCGCGCTCTGGACGGTGATGGCCATCGCGCATCTGGGCAGTGGTGACGACGCGGTCGAGCTGTTCCACATGCTGAATCCGATCAACCACACGCGTACGCCCGCCGACGTCGAGCGCTACAAGGTGGAACCCTACGTGGTGGCGGCCGATGTCTACACGCACCCGGCGCATATCGGCCGGGGCGGCTGGACCTGGTACACCGGCTCGGCGGCGTGGATGTACCGCCTCGGGGTCGAATCCATTCTCGGACTCAGACGGCGGGGCCGCTGGTTCGCCATCGCGCCCTGTATACCCGGCTCATGGGACCGCTTCGCCGTGCGGTGGCGCCACGGGAAGAGCCTTTACGTGATCACCGTGGAGAATCCCGGTCGCCAGAACCGCGGCGTCGCGGAGGCGGTGCTGGACGGCGCCGTCATCGACCACCGCGCCATCCCGCTGGTCGATGACGGTGCCGTGCATCGAGTGCGGGTGGTGATGGGCGATTCCGCGCTCCACGCGACGCCGATGGCGGCCGCGAAGGGCTCCTCGTCACGGGGAGAGTCGCGGGACTCCTGACGCGCCGCCGCGCGTCTCTGGCCGGTCCTTCCCGGTCGCAGGCATCCGCCCGAAGTACAACCAGTCGGTCTGCTCCTCACCCGCGTGGCGGTTCCGAAACGTCACGGGCGTGGCGCGCACCTCGGCGAACGTGCGGCGCAGCGCGCCGGCGAACGCCGAGTTTTCCGCGCAGGACCACACCCCCAGAACACCTCCCGGCGCCAGGTGCTCGCGGGCCCTTTCGAGGCCCGCTTCCGTATAGAAGCCGGCGTTCCGTCCGGTGAGCGTCTCGGCCGGCGAGTGATCCACGTCGATGAGAATCAGATCGAACTGGCGTTGCGGCGGCTCCGACAGCAGGGCATAGACGTCGCAAACCAAGGGGTCGAATCGCGTGTCGGCGTTGAGTGCGGTCGAGAGTGGCACCAGCCCGCCGCGCATCCAGTCGATGACCTGGGGCAGCATCTCCGCCACGCCGACCCGCTTCACACGATTCGACGCGAGCACCTCGCACGCGGTGTAGCCGAGCCCGAGACCTCCAACGAGCACCTGCAGTTCCGTCCCGTGGTGCAGGTCGAGCGCCTCCGTCGCCAGCGCCCGCTCCGACGCCGTGTGGTGGCTCGACATCAGGAACTCGTGATTCAGCGTGATCTCGGTCACCACGGTGTCGGGCTCCGACAGCAACCGGCGCCGGCGCAGGCACAACGCGCCCAGCGGACTCTCTTCGTGGGCGAGGATCTCGATGTTGGGCGAGGTCACCGCGGTCGCCCGCTGCCCAGGAACGTGTGCCAGATGGTCTTCTCGACGGCGGACATCGCGGCCTTCAACGCGGCGCGCTTCCGGGTCACCTCGGGAGTCGTGCGGCCTTGATCGGCGAGAGCTTCCGCGCAGCGTTCCTTGAGAGGCAGGCGCCCGTCGCGCTTCCCCAACTGGACCAACAGCTCTCTCACCCGTCGGATCTGCTTCTGAGCGCCGGCGATCTTTTCCGTGGCCCGCTCGACGGTCACCGCGCCGCGCTGCGCGTCCTGCAGCAGCCGGCACTCGAACACGCGACAACACTTCGGACGATGGGCGTAGATGCCGCACCGTCTCCCCCGCAACGCCGCGCACGGCTGCGACAGCAGCCCGGCGCCCGTTCCCTCGTCATCGATCTCCAGCCCCATGATCTCGACCCGCACGGCTTCCGCCGGGCCGACCAGCTCGACGTCGGCGAACAGGGTGCCATCGCAACACAGTCCGCAGCGCGTGCACAAGGTGTCCGTCAGGCTCCGTGTCATGGGGGGACAATGGCCTATCGCGCCACATGATGAAAGGCCTGTCATCGCTCGACCCAATCGACATCCCCGCGCCCTAGTACCCTTCGCCCTCCGCCGCTGCCCGGGCCTTGCCACGGTGGATGCGGAAGAGGATCACGAAGTAGAGCAGCGCGACGGGGAAGCCCACCACCCACCAGCCGAGCGCCGTGCGCAGACCGCTCGTGGTCGAGCCTCCGTTGAAAGCGGTGATCGACCACGCGGGACCGGAGGTCGCCCGCAGCAGCACCGGAAACAGGCACGCCGCGGTCGCGATCAGCATCCCGGCGATGAAGGCCGACGAGCCGAGGAAGGCTGCGAGCGGGCGCCCGCGGCGGGTCGCCACCAGCGCGCCCACCACGCCCCCCAGCGCGAGGGCGAGCCCCAGCCAGCCGAGCGGACGGCCGGGGAGCGCGGCAAGCAACGATGGATTGACGGCATGGGTGGCGAGCGTGACGAGCGGCCACAGCACGGCGAGCACCACGTAGAGGACGAAGGCGAGCCGGCGGCTGCGCTCCTGCACCGGTCCCTCGGTGCGCCAGGTCAGGAACGCGGCCCCGTGACCGAGCAGCGCGACGAGCGCGAACACCCCGGCGAGCACGGTGTACCAGTCGAGAATCCCGACCGGTTCGCGCGGCAGGAACGACGTGAAGAGCGTCAGCTCGAACCATCCCTCCCGCCCGAGGGGCACGCCGCGGATCAGGTTGCCGAACGCGGCGCCGAACAGCACCGGGAGGAGCCCGCTCGCGCCGGCGAGCACCACGTCCCAGAAGTTGCGCCACAGCGGCTCGGCGACGTGGCTGCGGAACTCGATCGCCACCGCGCGCAGCACCAGGCACCAGATGACCAGGAAGATCGCGAGGTAGAATCCGGAGAGCCCGGCCGCGAGGGCGCGCGGAAAGGCGACGAACAGCACGCCGCCCGAGGCCAGCAGCCACACTTCGTTGGCGTCCCAGAACGGCCCGATCGCGGCGAGCACCGTGCGCCGCTCCGGGTCGTTGCGCGCGACGGCGAGGTGAAGCGCCCCGGCGCCGAGGTCGTAGCCGTCGAGCACGACGTAGAGCGCGAGCATCACGGCGAGGATCGCGTACCACAGCTCAGCCATGCGTCGCTCCCCCGCGCGGTCCGTGCGCGATCTCGCGCTGGATCAGGAACACGAACAGCAGGCCCAGCACCAGGTAGAGCCCGGCGAAGCCGATCAGCGTGAAGAGCGCGCTGCCGGGGTGGACGAGCGGGCTCGTCGCGTCGCGGGTGCGGAGCAGGCCGTAGACCACCCACGGCTGCCGGCCCAGCTCGGCGGTGAGCCAGCCGGCGGTGTTCGCGATGTAGGGAAACGGAAACGCCAGCATCAGCACCCACAACATCGCCCGGCTGCGGGCGAGCCGTCCTCGCGCGAGCAGCACGGCGGCCAACGCCATGACCGCGATGAAGATCGTTCCCAGTCCGACCATGATGTGGAACGCGTAGTAGAGAAGCTCGACGTTATCCGGCCACAGGTGCTCGGGGAACCTGTCGAGCCCGGGCACGTCGGTGTGAAAGGCCCCGAAGGCGAGGAAGCTCAGCACTCCCGGCACCTGGAGCGGATTGTCGATCCGCCGCGCCGCGCGGTTGGGCTGGCCGATGATCGTGATCGCCGCGTAGGGACCGCTCTCGAAGCGCCCCTCCATGGCGGCGAGGGCGATCGGCTGATGCGCGGCCACGAGCTTGGCCTGGTGATCCCCGGTCGGCCAGGCCACCGCCCCGCTCGAGAGCAGGCCGGCCGTGACGCCTACGGCGAGGAAGCGCCGCGCGTGATCGACATGGATGCTGCGCAGCGCGTAGAACGCCCCGAGCGCAGCCACGACGAATGACGCGGTGACCAGGGTCCCCATCATGGTGTGCGCGTACTGGGCGATCCCCCAGGGGTTGAGCAGGAACGCCCAGAAGTCGGCGAGTACCAGGCTGCCGTCGGGCCCCGCGGCGTATCCGACCGGACGCTGGAGGAAGGCGTTGGTCATCACGATGAAGTAGCCCGAGAGCCAGCTTCCCGCGAAGAGGGCGAGGGAGGCGAACCAGTGACCGACCCGGCCCACCCGCGACTCGCCCCACACCAGCACCGCCAGAAAGCTCGACTCGAGGAAGAAGGCGAACAGGCCCTCGATGGCGAGCGTGTGGCCGATGACGTTGCCGGCGTAGCGCGAGAGGCCTCCCCAGTTCGTGCCGAACTGGAACTCCATGGGGATGCCGGTCACGACCCCCATGGCGAAGTTGATTCCGAAGATGCGGATCCAGAAGCGCGCGGCGTCGTTCCACGCGTCGCCGCCGCGGCGGAGCCCGAGCGTCTTCATCACCAGGATGAGCGCGGCGAGCCCCATGGTGAGCTGGGGAAAGAGGTAGTGGTAGGTGATGGTGAAGGCGAACTGGAGCCGGTGCCAGAAAGCGGGATCCATGGTCTGCGCTAACCTAGCACGATTCCGCCTCAGCGGAAGAGGGCGAGGGGCGGTCGGCGCGAGCCACCAGTGCTCACATCCGGCAACGCGGCGCTCCTGCGCGGGCTCCCGAGCCCAACACGTTCTTCGCGCGCGCAGCACTCCGGCCGGAACGCCATGAACGCGCCCTGGCTTCGCGTGTACCGGAAGAGCAATTGCGCGCGCACGTCGCCGGGCGACTCGAGCGTGGCCCAGTAGAGCACCTCGTTCACGTCCTGGCCCTCGTCATCACGGCCGTCCCAGAAGACCCGGTAGAGGTCGGGCGGCAGCGTCCCCGCGACGAGACGGCGAACGGACCGGCCTTCGATGTCGAGGATGCTCAGCTCGATCTCCTGGGAGTCGGGCAGCTCGAAGTAGAGAAGCGTCCAGGGGAAGGCCGGATTGGGAACGGGGCTGAGGTCGCCGACCGAGGCGAGCCGCAGGGTGTCGCCCGACACGACGTCGGCACGCGCGATCGTGAGCACCTCGGTGTGGTCGGCGATGTCACCGATCACGCGCGTCTGCGCCCGGTAGGCGCCGGGATCGAGGCCCGAGAAACGGTAGATGCCGCCCACGGTCGTGGTGCGGGCGACGACGCGGGCTCCATCGGACAGCTCGACCGGAACGCCGTCCGCGTCGCCGACTACCCGGGTGCCGACGAACGTCCCGAAGACGTCCACCACGTAGCCCGTGAGAACGACGCTGCCCGAAATGGAATGCCGGCCCGGCGCCGTGGGCGGGTCGCGCCCGCAGGACAGGAGCAGCATCGTGCCGAGCAGCGTCAGGCGCAGGGCGGTCCGCGGAAAGGTCATGCACCCTCTTGCTCTCCCGGGCCATCCGCCGCGGCGGGGGTCCTGAGGCGTGCCCGCGAGAGGATCGAGATGCACGGACTCTAGCGCAGAGAATGGGCCGCCGCCACGATGGAGACTGGGCCCACGATACGCCTTCGACCGGCGCCGATCGCGGCCGCGCAGCGAGTACTTTGCCGTGGACGACCGGGCTCGGGCATGGGAGGCTGGGTGGGTCCCGGACCGGGAATCGCCCGTTCGCGTGGAGCGCGGATGCCAAGAGTTGAATTCTCCGGTGGAACGCGGTGGGCGCTCGCCCACCTGCGCGGCGTCCTGGTCGCCCTGGTGATCGCCGTCGCGCCGCTGGTTGCCGCCGTGTGCACCGCCGCGTCACGGATCGACGATTGGCCCCGGGACCCCGCCGGTGCGGTGACCTCGTGGTGCGCGCGCTCGCTGGCGCGCGACTGGTGCCGGCCGGGCATCGATTCGTTCACCGTCACCGATGACCGGCTCGCGCGCGGCATCCACCACCTGCGCATCCAACAGCTCTGGCAGGGCCTGCCCGTCCTGGGCGGCGAGGTGTGCCTGTCGCTCGGCGACGACGGCGCCGTGCTCCTGTGGACCGGCGGCTTCCTCCCCAACGTGCGCCCCGCCCGCCCGTCGCGTCTCGCCGAATCCGAGGCCCGGCGCATCGCGTGGGTCACCGCCGGGCCGGATGCCGGCCGGGCCGCGAGCCGGGCGACGCTCGCGGTGCGCCGTAGCGACCGGCAGGACCGGCTGGTGTGGCGCGTGGCCTTCGAGGGCGACGATGCGCGGCCATCGTGGACGACCACGATCGACGCGACCACGGGGGACGTGCTCGCGGTCGAGCGCGGGTTCGCGCCTGCGGTGGGCCTGGTGTACGAAACCGACCCGCGCGCGCCGCTGGTGGAGAAGGCGCTCGAGGGGCTGGCGGGAAGCGGCGACCGGCTTCAGAGCGATTGGTTCGCGGTGGAGAACTACGGGCGGAGCGACGTGGTGCGAGCGGATGGCGACTTCCGTTTCGTGCCCACGGAGCCGGACACCACGCACTTCGACGAAGTGAACGCCTACTGGCACACCTATCGATTCCTCCACGAGTTCCTCGAGGCCCGGGGCTACGCGGGTCCGCCGGTACCGATCGTGGTGCGGGTTCACCAGCAACTCAATCCCTATGTGGCATTGACCTCGAAGCAGTTCGTGGCGCTGGGGGAACCGATCCTGGGCTTCTCGCGCGACGCGGCCAAGGGCGCGGACATCCTGTACCACGAGCTGCAGCACGCGGTGACGTGGGGGTCCGGGGTCGAGGCGACGGGCGACAACCGCGAGGCGGCCTCGCTGCACGAGGCGTTGTCGGACTACATGGCGGCGGCGCTCACCGGGGATGCGGGGATCGGCGAGTGGGTCTACACCTCGTTTCCGCACGGGGCGACGCGCGTCGACCGCCCGGCGTCGCAGTTCCGATACTCGAACTACGACCAGCTGACCTACGGGGCTGCGACCGGGGGCAGCACCTGGGCCAACAGCATGATTCTCTCGGGGGCGCTCTGGGACCTGCGGCAGGTGATCGGCCCGGCGGCCGACTCGCTGGCGCTCGAGGCGCTGAGCTTCCTGCCGGCGCATCCCCTGTGGCGGAACTTCGCCGACGCCCTGCTCGAGGCCAGCATCCTCTTTCACGCCTCGCGGCACGACTCCGCCGTGGTGCGGGCGCTCGTCGGCCGGGAGATCATCGGAGAGTTCCCGCTGGCGATCGAGGGCCCGCGCCAGATGGGACCCGGCGAAACCTCGGTCTTCACCCTGCACAGCCCCCTCGGCGCGCCGCCACCGACATGGTACGCGCGCCAGTTCTGCGGTACCTCGCCGTGCGGCGGCTGGCAACCGCTGGGCAGCGGACCCAGCGTGGTCGCGGGCGATACCACCGACTTCGAGCTCCAGGCGGTCACCGCCAGCCCGTGGGGAGGCCTGTCGGAGGCCTACGCATTCGTCAGCGTGCGGGCGCCGCGACTGGCGATCGAGGGCCCCCTCGGCTTCAGGCAGGGCGAGTGGTTGACCTTCCACGCGCGTCCCACGGGCGTGCCGCCGTGGAAGTACGACTGGCGGACGCGCGACCTGGCGCCCGGCTCGCCGGCCGTGGATCAGGGCCACGAGCCCGCGGTGGCGCTGTTCTTCCCCAGTACCTTCGAGCTGATGCTGTCCGTCCACGACGGCTTCGGACGGACCGTCGACAGCTCGCTCGTCGTACGGCTGCTGACGCTGGCCGTAGTCGGTCCGACGCGGGTGGAACCCGGGCGCGGCGCGCAGTTCACGGTCGCCGTGGATCCGCTGGTCCCGGGCGCGGCGGCGGAGTGGCAGAAGCTGCCGTGGTGCGGCGACTGGCCATGCGCCAGCGGTTGGGAGACCGTGGGCACGGGCCCGTCCCTGTTGGTGACGGAGACTCGAGACTATCGGCTGCGCGTACAGGTCCGATACCCCTGGGGCAGCGTCCTCTCAGAATCGACCTTCGTGGACGTGCGCTGGCCCCAGGTGACGATCGCCGGCCCGCTTCTGGCCACGGGCGATGCGCTCCCCCGGTTCCGGGCAAACGTGGATGCGGCCGGGTACTTTCGGACCGATTGGTTCGTGACCCATCTGCTGCCCGGCGAGGTCGAGCGCTCGCTCGGCTCGGGACCGACCGTGCTCGTCGACGAGCCTCCGCCGTATCGCCTGCGCGTGCTGGCCACCGACTACCGTGGGCGCACGGCCGAGAGCGTCCTCGAGGCGGACGCGGCCGGCATCATCACGACGCCCGGCATGACGCCGGAGCTGGCCCTCGACGTCAGCACGCCCCTGCACGACGAAGGGCTGGTGCGGATCTCCACGCCGGGGCCGGGGCGCTGCCGGGTCGAGCTGCTCGATCTGAGCGGGCGACGGGTGATGGGCCTGTTCGACGGCGAGCATCCGGGCGGGATACGGATCCTGCCCCTGCGCGGACAGCGGCTAGCCAGCGGAGTGTACTTTTGCCGGCTGAGATGGAACGGCACGGCGCTGGCGCGGCGGGTGGTGGTCGTGCGGTGATGCAGTGCACGCTGGCGGTTTCGCTCATCGCTCCGTTCCGTGCACGGCAGCACACCGGTGGCTCGGCCGTGACACCCTGCGCCTCGATCGGGCTCCCGAGCCGAGGGATCGAGGCACGGGCGAGGCGGACTTCTCCACCGATTTCCTCCCGGCGCCTTTGAAGCGCGGGGCCCCGGCCGTGAGGCGGTGGAGCGGAGCTTGACCTCGGGTCAGGCCCCTTCCGGGCCGAACACGCGAATCTTGACGAATCCGTCAGCGCCGAAGATACTGCCCCCCGTTCCCGCACCAACGGCGTCGCGCGCAGCTCGAGCGCGGCTTCGGGCCGGCCCGATTCCGCTGAGCAGGTGGTTCAGGGCGCCAAATCCCACCGGAGCCGCGAGCATCACGCGGACTTGGAAAACGGCGCGTTGGCGGAAGACTTCCGATTGAGCGGCACTCCATTCGTCGAACACCGCACCGCCCGAGCGATCGCGGCGGGAGGAGAGTCGATGCCCTCTTCGAGTGAGAGTGTGACCCGGCCACCGCGCGCGATCGGGGCGGTGCTGCTGCTGGTTCTCCTGTGCGGTGTGATGACCAGCATCCAGACCTACTTCGTCGGCAACGAAACGATATACAGCCGAGTATACGACGCGCGCCGGCTGGCCCTGCACCACGCCATCCTCACCAATACGCCCCCCGCGGGTGGATGGACTGCCGTCGGCGCGGAGAACCTCAACATCCGCTTGCTGGTCGTGGAACTGGCGGAGGTCGTCGCCCGTGCGACGGGGCTGAGTGTCCTCAAGGTGTACAAGATCATCGACATCGGCTTCATCTTCCTGACTCTGCTGATGCTCTACGCTTTTCTGGGCCGGGACTTCGAGCCCGTTTATCGCGTGGTCGGGCTTCTGTATGTCGGGTGCGTGCTCCCGCTCACTTACACACTGCATTATTTTCACCCGTGGGACCGGCCGGGCACGTTTCTGTGGCTCGCGGCCATGTGGGCGACGGTGAACGACCGGTTCGTGACCCTCGCGGTGATCATCGTGATCGCGGTGACGGTCAAGTTCGACGCCGTTGTGCTCCCGACCCTGTATTTTCTCGCGTGGACATCCCGCGGCCACTGGCGACGGGTGAGCGTGCGGACCGCTCTGCTCTTCGCCGCCGCGTTCGGCACGTTCATCGCCCTGTCCCTGGCGTACCCCGGTGGATTCATGCAATGGAACGCGGCGGCGACCGTCTCGAACAACCTGCGTGAACTCGTCAGGATGAATGTGCACCATCCGGCGGCCCTCGCGTTCGCGGTGCCTGTGGCATTGGCATTGGCGGGCGTGCGCGACACGGGTCGCTTCGCGCGGGCGGCGGCCGCGGTTGCAGGAGGGCTTCTGCTCTTCCAGTTCGTGACCGTGAACTTCAACGAGTTCCGGGCGCAGATGGGCGCCATGCTGCTGCTGCTGCCGGCGGCTCTCTTCGGACTGCGGAGGGTCGTTCCCCTCAGCGGCTCGCCCAGCACGAAACCAGCGGCGTGAGGGCTCGCGGGAGCCGTGGGCCGATCCCGCGAGCGTAAGATCGCGACGTGCTTTCGCACGGATCTGGTTGCTGCGGCCTTTTATCACCTCCACACCGGCGATGGGACTCGGCAGAGGAGCGCCGCGTACGCCTGGGGGCCTCGTCCTGTTCGCTGAGATGGGCGCCCCCCGTCGATCTCACTCCTTGCTCCGCACCGGGCACGGCTCTAGGCTTGCGCCATGACGTCCGGCCGCGGGAAGCGCCTGCCGATGCGATGGCTCGCCATCGCCTTCGTGCTGGCGGCAGCGACGTCGTGCTCGTCGTTGCGCGTGGCCTACGTCGGTGAGGGCGGCGGGCAGCCGCGGCTGCTGCCGGTTCAGGCCGACGCGCCGGGGGCCACCTACGCGCTGGCGGACTCGACCCGCCCCGGGCCGCCGGTGTACGTGTGGCTCGGCCGAGACACCCTGCGCCTCTATCGGGCTCGCGAGAACCGTGGCTGGCTGCAGATGCCTCGCGCCGCCTCGAACTCCTACCTCCGGCGCGACGTACCGGTCGCACCCCGCGGACAAATGATCCTCGGCTACACCACCACCGATGGTGCCTACCATTTCTTTGAGGGATTCGCGCGTTTGCTGGGTGACTCGGTCGTGCTCGATCGGCGGGCCCGCCGGGCCAGCGCGCTCGAGACCGGTCGTCCGGCGGAGCGGATCTACCTGCTCCAGGCGACCGTCATTTCGGTGCGGGCCGAATTCCTCGACTATCCAAGCACGGTGATCGCGGCGACCGCGGGGATCGGCCTGATCGTGGGCCTGGTGTTGCTCGCCGGTCTGCGAGTCTTCTAGAGTCGGCGAGCGTGACGGCGCCGCCCAGACAGTGGATAATCGTACGCTCCGGGGGCAGGCCCCGCCGCATCACACACCACTCCCCCGCGCCCCTGCCGGCGCCGGGCAATCAGGGAGCACGTCATGGCGAAGCGGTTCTTCTACGTGTGCGCGGGGTTCCTCTGCCTCGCGCTGGCCTACCATCTGGGTGCCACCAGCGCCACCGCGCAGGCGGGGGCCAAGGGGCAGATCCGTCATGTCCAGGCCGCGGGCGACTACCTCTGGGTCGTGACCGACAACGACGAGATCTACTCCCTGAACCGGGACAAGGCCGCGTCCGTCGCTCATGGGGAAGGCTGGGCCAAGTTCAAGCTGGGGGCATTCCACTAGGACCACTCGCCTCGCCCGGGCGGTTCGCCGTTTCCTGCCGCGAACTCCCGGCGCGAGGCCGATCCAGCCGGCGAGGGCGGCTCCGCCCTCGCCCCGCATTCCCTGCCGCGAGCCGGTGATTCCGTCCGCCCGGCGCGCGGCGATCCCGTGCTCCTGCGATCCCGGCGCGCCTGCACCCGCGGCCGGGTCGGTGCTACCATGCGCGCCTCCGCCTGGCGCACGGGCGCGCGAGCCTCGCGGAGTGGGATCCGTGCGCTTGTCGCCACCTGGAAACGCCCATGAGTCCCCAACGGAATCGTCTGCTCCTGATCACCGCGTTCCTGCTCTGCCCGTTCCCCTCGGCCGCGCACGCCGTCGAGCGCTCCCAGGTTCCCACCCGCTACAAGTGGGACCTGACCTCCCTCTATCCCTCCGCGGCCGCGTGGACCAAGGCCAAGGACCAGCTGACCCGCCGCGTTCCCACCATGGCGCGATTTCAGGGGCACCTCGGCGCCTCGGCGGACAGTCTCCACACGGCGCTCTCCGCCATGATGGAGATCGGTCGCGATCTGTCGCGGCTCTATCAGTACGCCAGCCAGCTCGGTGACGAGGACACGCGGGTCAGCCGCCATCTCGAGATGCGCGGGGCGGCCGAGCAGCTCGGCGTGCAATTCCGCTCGGCGAGCGCCTACGTGCGGCCCGAGATCCTGGTGATCGGCCCCGACCAGGTGCGCCGCTTCATCGCGGAGGATGCGCGGCTCAAGGACTATCGCCCCTACCTCGAGGACCTGCTGCGCTACGAGCCCCACACCCTGAGTGCCGGCGAGGAGAAGGTCGCCGCGCAGGCCGGCCGCATGACGAATTCCGGCAACACGATTCGCGATGTCTTCAACAACGCCGAGCTACCGTGGCCCACGGTGACGCTGGCGAGCGGCGACCGGGTCCGTCTCGACGACGCGGCCTACACGGAGTATCGCCAGTCGGCGAACCGCGCCGACCGCGACACGGTGTTCCGGGCGTTCTTCGGCGCCCACCGCGAGTTCCAGGGCACCTACGGCGCCGCGCTCAACGCCCAGGTGCAGGGGCAGATCTTCGACCGAGACGTCCACCAGTACACGAGCTGCCTGGAAGCGGCGCTGTTCGGGGACAACATCCCGACGCGTGTCTACACCCAATTGCTCGACGACGTGCATGCCAACCTGCCCACGCTTCATCGGTACCTGCGCCTGCGCCAGCGGATGATGGGGCTCGACCAATTGCGCTACGAGGACCTCTACGCCCCGATCGTCAAGGACGTGGACCTGCGCTTCACCCCCGAAGAGGCGATGGCGACCACGCTCGACGCGCTGGCCCCGCTCGGCGCGGCCTACGTCGATACGCTCGAGCGGGGATTCGCCTCCCGTTGGGTCGACTGGATGCCCACCACCGGGAAGTCCTCGGGCGCCTACAGCACCGGCGTGTACGGGGTCCACCCCTACCAGCTCCAGAACTTCACCGGACTCTACGACGAGGTTTCGACCCTGGCGCACGAGTCCGGCCACTCGATGCACACGTTCCTGGCCGACGCGCACCAGCCGTACGTCACACACGATTACGCCACGTTCGTCGCCGAGGTGGCCTCGACGCTCAACGAGAACCTCCTCTTCCACCACATGCTGGAGCGGACCCAGGACACTCCGACCCGCCTCTATCTGCTCGGCAGCTATCTCGACAACCTGCGGGGCACGCTCTTCCGGCAGACGTTGTTCGCCGAGTTCGAGCTCGAGATGCACGAGATGGCGGAGAAGGGCGAGACGCTGAGCGGCGAGAACCTCTCGAAGCTCTACCTCGAGATCGTGCGCCGCTACTACGGCGACGCCCAGGGCGTGTGCAAGGTGGATCCGCTCTACGCCGTGGAATGGAGCTACGTGCCCCATTTCTTCTACGATTTCTACGTCTACCAGTACGCGACCAGCATCGTCGCCTCGACCGCGCTCGCCAATGGCATCCGCGACGAGCAGGCCCAGGGCAAAGGCACGGCGAAGCGGGACGCCTACCTGAACCTGCTGGCCTCGGGGTCGTCCGAGTACCCGATCGATCTGCTGAAGAAGGCGGGCGTGGACATGACGACCTCGGCCCCGTTCAAGGCGGCGATGCGCGAGATGAACGCGGTGATGGACGAAATGGAGAAGCTGCTGAAGAAGTAGAGACGGCGGGCCGCTCGCGCCGGCCGGTCGGCCGGGGTGAGCCGGTCCCCACCACCGGGAGGCGACCCATGGCAGTGACGGTACGGCGGGTGGAGTACTTCTACGCGACGATTCGCGGCGAGCCGGACGAGGCGTACAAGCTGCTCGAGCAGCTCGCGGCGCAACAGGTGAACCTGCTGGCGCTGAACACCATGCCGATGGGTCCCGAGAGCACCCAGCTCACCCTCTTCCCCGAGGACCCGATGCGGCTGCAGAACGCGGCGAAGGCGGCCCAACTTCCCCTGGAGGGCCCGCACGTCGCCGTGTTCGTCCAGGGCGAGGACGAACTGGGGGCCATCGCCCGGCTGCACACGCGGCTCCAGCAGGCGGGCGTCCACGTGTTCGCCTCGACGGCGGTGGTCGACGGCCGAGGCTACTTCGGCTACATCCTCTACATGCGGCCGCAGGACACCGACCGCACGCTGGCGATGCTGCGGGCCTGAGCGCGCCCCGAAGGAGGATTCACAGACCGCGCCAGGTGTTCCACGCGGCTTTGGGCGCCCCGGTCGTATCGCGCAGTCCGAGGCCGCCGAGGTAGCCGCCGAATCCCGGCGAATACCCGCCGTAGTAGGTAAAGAGCCGGTTCAGGGTCGCATTCGACCAGTCGGTCATGAGGAACCAGCTTGCGAACAGCACGCGCGAGCGCGATTGGGCGCCGACCCAGGCGCGGAAGCGCCGCGCGAAGTCGGCCTGCGCCGCTTGGCTGCTGCCGCAGACGCTGGCCGACGAGTAGCCGACTTCCTGCAAGGCGAGTGGATGGGCGGAGGCCCTGGTCAGCATCGCGTTCATGTCGGGCTCGAAGGTGCTGGGCGGCCGGTGGATGAAGTCGGTCCCGGGCTGGAACGGATAGTAGGTGTAGATCGACAGATCGGTGTAGGCGTTGAGCGTGTCCCCCACCCAGGCGTTCGGGTTTCCCACCGGGGACGTGGTGCAGGCACCGACCGGCAGGCCCGGCAGCCGCGCACGCATCCGCTGCCGCTCGCGCTGAAGCAGCGCGCGGAAGGCGGGCAGCTCCAGGGGATGAAACGAGAAGTACACGTCGACCTCGTTCCCGAACGAGAACGCGAGCAGCGGATACTGGGCGAACGCGCCGAGGAGCGAATCGACCACGGCGTCGACGCGGGCGATCATCGTCGGGTCATCCCAGGCCAGCCCCGCGAGATCGGCCGGCGTTCCCCGCTGGTTGGTGTCCACCACCCGGAAGCTGTAGGAGGTCGCGAACCCCAGCGACTGGAAAGCGGAGAGCATCTGGCGCACCTGGGTGACATCCACCGCGCCCGGGGAGGATTCGACGTCCGTCCACAACACGCCGGCGTGCATCATCGTGGCGCCGGTCGCCCGGGCGGTCAGAAGGGCGCTGCCGATCGAGTCGGGGAATTCGAAGTCCGACGGATTCGCGCTCAGGCCGAGTTCGGTGGCGCCTCCCGCGCCCGGCCCGGTGGGCGAATCCGTCGCGCAGCCGAAGAGCGCGAAGCCGGCAGCGAGCGCGAGCACCGCGCACGCGGCGAGGCCCGCGCGCGCGGGAGAGCGGCCGAGGGAGCGGGGAGCTTCTGCTTTCAAGATCGCCTCCAAGCCCGCGCGCTTCGCCCTCGCAGGTGACCGCGGCCATTCATCGTGTTCGACGCACGCCCGACCGCACTTGAGGGGTTGATCGAAGACGCCACCGTAACCTGCTGGAATACCACACGATGACCGACCGGCATCGCGGAGTCCAAGGCGGCTGCACGGCGCGTCCGCGTCGTCCGGGAGGATCGCGGAACGGTCGCGGTGTCGACGGTCGTTCTCCCGGCGCTCCGCTCAGCGATTGACGGTGCTCATGTCGGGATAGCGATCGCCCGCCGTGGTTCCGGGCGGCGCGGCCTCGTCGAGGCGCGCGATCTCGGCAACACTCAGCCGGATTTCGGTCGCGCTCACGTTCTGGTCGAGGTAGGTGCGCCGCTTGGTGCCGGGAATCGGCACGATGTCCCCCCCCTTGCTCAGCACCCAGGCCAGCGCGAGCTGTGCGGGGGTCACGCGCTTCTCGCGCGCCAGCGCCTCGATGCGTTCGACGATCGCCCGGTTGACGCGGAGGTTCTCCTCGCGGAAGCGCGGCGCGCGGCGGCGGAAGTCGTCGGGAGCCAGGTCGGCGGCGCTCTTGATCTGCCCGGTGAGAAAGCCGCGCCCCAGCGGGCTGTAGGCCACGAAACCGATCTCCAGCTCGCGCACGGTGGGCAGGATCTCCGCCTCGGGTTCGCGCGCCCACAGCGAGTACTCGGTCTGAAGCGCGGAGATCGGGTGCACCGCATGCGCGCGGCGGATGGTGGCGGGTGCCGCCTCCGAGAGCCCGAGGTAGCGCACCTTGCCCGCCTTCACCAGCGCGGCCATGGCCCCCACGGTCTCCTCGATCGGCACGGCGGTGTCGACGCGGTGCTGGTAGTAGAGGTCGATGACGTTCACGCCGAGGCGCTCGAGCGAGGCGTCGCACGCGCTGCGCACGTACTCGGGAGTGCCGTTGATGCGCACCCAGCTCCCGTCGGGATTGCGCTGGTTGCCGAACTTGGTGGCGAGAATCACGCGGTCGCGGCGGCCGGCGATCGCCTTGCCCACCAGGACTTCGTTGGTGAACGGCCCATACATGTCGGCGGTGTCGAAGAAGTTGACCCCCAGCTCGAGCGCGCGGTGGATCGTGGCGATGGACTCGGCGTCGTCTCGCGGCCCGTAGAACTCGCTCATCCCCATGCACCCGAGGCCCATCGCCGAGACCGCCAGTCCCTGTCGTCCCAGCCTGCGCTGCTGCATCGTCGTCCCTCCGCCCCGGTGGTCGCTCGGCCGTCGTGGGTGCGGCCGGCATGATGGCATGGGGCGGCCCCGGACCCAAACGCGAGCGCCGCGGGCGCCCGCAAGGCGCCCGCCCGCGGAGGGCCTGAGCTTGCCCACCCCCAGTTTCAAGAGCAGCCCCGGGGCGGAGTAGCCGCCGCTTGCGGCCCCTGAGCCGGGCTGTTTTTTAGTCTTGCATGTCTGTGTGTTATATGGCACACATACAACATGAGCCACCGCCCCGAGTTTCCCGACGAGGTCGAGCGCTGGTTTCGCGAGCAGCTCTCACGGCTCTGGCCGGTGGCGTTGGGGTCGC
>Ga0326597_10003113_pt1 | contig 24209 bp, 22 predicted proteins | sample RVTome_12_FD_203789 | JGI IMG/M metagenome (GOLD analysis project Ga0326597, IMG submission 203789) | Soil microbial communities from uranium-contaminated site in the Upper Colorado River Basin, Wyoming, United States - RVT100D185 | ecosystem: Environmental > Terrestrial > Soil > Contaminated >... | reverse complement strand
GAAGGTGGCCCTGGTCGCCGCGGCCAGCAAGGGTATCGGACGCGCCATTGCCCTTGGCTTTGCCCGCGAAGGGGCCAAAGTGAGTATATGCGCAAGGGGGGAGGAGGCCCTAAAGGAGACGCGCGAGGCGTTGCGCCGTGAGGGTGGCAGCGAGGCGCTCGCCATGAGCGCCGATGTGACGCGCCTGGAGGACATCCAGAGGTACGTGTCCCGGACGGCGGAGGAGTTCGGCCGTATTGACGTGGTGGTAACCAACGCCGGGGGCCCGCCTCCCGGTGAGTTCATGAAGCTTACGGACGACGACTGGGAAAAGGCCTTCCAGCTCAGTTTTTTAAGCGCCATGAGGCTCACCCGGGAGGCGGTGCCGTACCTGCGCAAGGCCGGCGGGGGACGGATCATCAATCTCAGCTCCTACGCCGTGAAGGAGCCCATTCCCGGCCTGGTGTTGTCCAATGCCATCCGTAACGGCGTCATCGGCATGGCCAAGACGCTCTCCGCGGAGCTTGCCAAGGACAACATTCTGATCAATAACGTTTGCCCGGGCCGCATCGACACCGAGCGCCACCGCAAGCTCAACGAGGACAGGGCCAAACGCTGGAATCGGCCCCTGGAAGAGGTCAATCGGCAGATGAAGGCCGAAGTCCCCTTGGGTCGGTACGGTGAGCCCTCCGAGGTGGCGGACCTTGTGCTCTTCCTGGCATCAGAACGGGCAAATTACATCACCGGGACCACCATTCAAATCGATGGCGGTCTGGTCAAAACCACTTTTTAGAGGTCATGAGCATGGTTCTTTATTTTCTCCAGTGGGATTTGCCAAACCAGAAGGCCAATCTCACGATCTACGCCAATAAAGCGAAGAACGACTGGCTCCCGATGACACTGGGCCACTCCGGCGTCAAGGAGATCCGCAACTACCGCAATCCGCTGGAGGTTACCCCCCAGGTTGCCATCAGCATCGAGTTCGAATCCATGGCCGCCTGGCGGAGCTTCGTCGATTCGCCGGACTATACCCGGATCATGCGTGAGCTGAGGATCCTCGGCTGCCACAACTTCACCGCCCACCTGTGGGCCGCCTCCAGGTATTTTCCCGAATCGCTCAGGCCCAATGGAAACTGACCCATGGAGGGCCCCGGTTGAAGGCGATGGGCGGTATAAACCCTTGACGGAAGCGCCCCAGGGTCCGCTCACGGGCATCCGCGTCATCGGCCTGGAGCAGTACATCAGCGGTCCCTGCTGCACCATGCTCCCGGCCGACGCCGGCGAAGTGGAGGAACTGACCAGAGATGGGGTCGTGGCCGGCGCGGACTGAAGGCCATGGAATAAAGGCGTTTGGGGTGTACAGTGAAAGACGGCATCAACGATAGCAAATTTGAAAACCGCAGGAGGTACCTTATGCAACGAAACGATACGAAGCGATTCTATCTTATGTCCGTGGCGGTTATTGTAGCCGCGGCCTGCTTGGGCTGGCAGCCCGCTAAGGCCGGGGCCGATTGGAAGGACCGCTGGGAAGCCGCGGTAAAAGGAGGACAGCAGGAAGGCAAGGTCGTCGTCTTCGGACCTCCCGGAGACGCGGTCCGGCAAGCCCTGACCCAAGGCTTTCAACAGGCCTTTCCCGGCATCAATCTGGAGTACTCCGGCGCCAGCGGGGGACAGACCGCGGCGAAGATGAGATCGGAACGTGATGCCGGGATTTATAGCGTAGATGTGGTCCTCAGCGGAACCACCACTGCCATCGTCCACCTCAAGCCGATGGGTGCCCTGGACTCCGTGAAGGCGGAACTCCTACTGCCCGAAGTTACCGACGGCAAGTATTGGCTCAACCAAAGCTTGGAATTCGCCGATGCCGCGGGGATGTACGACCTCGTCTTCATTACCAACGTGAATACCCCCATCGCCTATAACCTGGAGCAGGTGAAGCCCGAAGACATCAATGAGCCCTACAAACTCCTGGATGCCAAATGGAAAGGCAAGATTGTGATCAGCGACCCGCTCCCGCCGGGTCCGTCATCCTCGACTTTCCGTCTCATCTGGAGAGAGTTCGGTCCAGAGAAGGCCGAGGATTTTTACCGCAAGATCCGGCTCCAGGCGGCCTTGGTAGACCGCGATTCTCGACGCGATCTCGAGTGGGTCGCTCAGGGCAAATATCCGATTCTGCTGGGCGCCAACAGCACCATTGCCCAGGTGCTTCTCAAACGGGGCCTAAAATTCGGCGTTCTGGCGAAGTTTGCGGATATCGGGGGCACGGTCACCCCGAGCTTCGGCAGCCTCATGGTGGTCAACAAAAGACCGCATCCCAACGCGGCCACGGTTTTCACCAACTGGATTTTGTCCAAAGAGGGCCAGACCACCTGGAGCAAAGCCAATTTCGACGCGAGCCGGCGGGTCGACGTCCCCACGGATCATCTACCCTCCTTCCGCGTGCCGACGGCCAGCGGCAAGTACTGGTGGTCTTACTACGAAAAGGACGTCCACAGGTCCAAAAAGGAGGAAACGATCCTGAAAGAACTGTTCGGCAGGTAAAGTCCGCTTAGCCGTCAGCTCCAACTGCAAGGCGCAAAGGGCAAAGAGCATAGCCCTAAGCGCGCGGAGCAAGACAGAAAACACCGAGCAGCAAGAGCGTTAGCGTTCAGTGTTAAGTTTGAAAATTTGTGTAGGGGGTTGGGTTTCGATTCCACCATCCCCTTCCCCCCTACACGATACTTCCTTCCCGCCTTCAGGCCGCAACACCCATTTCTCAGTCCTGATGGGACTCTGCGCCCTGCGCGGTGAGCTATCCGAATCCTGATCTGCGCCAGTCGGCGTAAATCTGCGGTTAATTGTCTTTGCGCCTTGCCCTTTGCGGGTCTTACGACCGGACCGAGACCCGCCTCAGTCCGAATAACCGGCCGATGAGCAGGAGGGCGAAGATGATGAACACGAGGAAAACTCCCAGGACGGCGGCCTTTTCCATATTAGCTTCCGCAATGTAGTCGAGCATGAGGAGGGAAAGCGTTCGGGACCGGTAAGTGGAAAGAAATATCACGGTGGGGATGTCCCTGACCGCCGAGATAAAGACGATGAGGCCCACGGCCACCATGGTCGGTTTCAATAGTGGGACCAGGATTCGCTGGAATCCGACGACCCACGAAGCGCCCGCAACCCTGGACGCCTCCTCCATCTCGTTGCTTACCTGCATGATCCCCGCCTTGATGATCTGAATACCCAGGGGCAACTCTTTGACGATGATGGCAAGAATCAGAAGGGCGAGGGTCCCGTAAATCAACTTGACGATGTCCCCGGATCCCAGCACGGCCCAGAGCATGGCCAGGCTGATGAGAAGCCCCGGGAGGGCCCAGGGCAACCAGGAAAAAAAGTCCAGAAGTCCGCGGCCCGGGAAGCGCGTACGTACGATAAGGTAACTGACCAGGGCGTAAAGGAAGGTTCCAAAAACCCCGGCGCCGATGCCGAGAACGAGGGTGTTGGTGAGCGAGCGGAGGAAGACCGAGTCGCTAAAGGCCAGGAGCCAGTGGCGGGCCGTCCAGGGATGTTCCAGATCGAAATTGCCGAAGAATTCCATAAAGGTCCCCATGAGCAGCGTTCCCAGGGGCAGAATGATCATAACAAAGATAAAGAACATGCAGAGCCCGCAAGTGACCCAGCGCCAGGGTCCCAGGGACGAGGGGCGAACGGCATAGCTCCGGCCGGTAATGGTGGTGTATTGCTTGCCTCCAAGAACCAGCCTATGGAACAGGATCAGGCCGAAAATAAATACCAGGAAGATACTGCAAAGGGCGGTAGCCCGGCTGTACAGCGGCGGCTCCCAATGGATGAAGTCCCAGATCTTTGTCGGTAGAACGTAGATCCCCGCCGGGATGCCCAGCACCATCTCAATCTCGAAAGACTCCAGACTCTTGATAAACCCCAGGGCGGTGGACGCCACAATCGCCGGGGCCAGAACCGGCACGGTGATGCGCAACAGGACTCCCATATTGCTGCTGCCCGAGGTCCGGGCGGCTTCCTCCAACGCCGCGTCCATGGTCCTGAAGGCGGGGGTCATGAGAAGGAACCTTACCGAGGTGCTGAAGGCCAGGTGGCACCAGATGATCCCCCAATAGGAGAACACGTTAAAGGGGGCTGCGGATAATGGTAACACCGCCATGAGGAACTTGTTGACGAGCCCGTAGTGGGGATCGAGCAAGAGAATCCAGCCCATGGTCATGGGCAGCAGGGGGAGGAAAAATCCCAGCCAGAGGGTCAACTCGATGAAGCCCTTGAAGGGCGTGTCCGTGCGGGTGACGACCCAGGCGAAGAAAACGGCCAGGACGGTTGTGATGATGATTCTCGCGAAGGCCAGAAGGAAGGTGTTGCCGACGGCCAAGGGTAGGTTCGGATCGTGAAAGGCCTCGATCCACCCTTCCAGTCCCCATACGGTGGGCTGGCCGGGACGGCTGACGGTCAGGCTCTTGATAAAAATGAGAACGACGGGATACGCCAAAAGGCAAGCCAACAGGATGCCAAGGATGGATATTACCAGCCAGCTCCAAGAGAGCCGGGGGAGCGCCGTTCTCTTCCAGATCGATGTTCGGGTCAGCTCCATCTGTCCTATCGACCAAACAGCTCTTGCAAAATCTTGGTTTCCTCCGGGGTTCGATGGACGTTCTCTGCAGAGTGGCTGATCCAGTACCGATCTCCGGGCTTCGGGTCGCCGCTGTATACCCCGGAGCCGGGCTTAGGAATCACGTAGGGGGGCAGGTGGTCCTGGGGGACGTCCAGGCGCCGGCTGTGGTGATTCATGGCCCTGCTCCAAATGGTCTGCCCTTCCTTGGTTAGGATCCAGTTGAGGAAGACTGTGGCGGCGTTGGGATGGGGGGCCCTATTGATGACCATGACGCTGCCGAAGCTTGCGGTGATCAGGCTGCCCTCTTCAAACTCCGGTAAGACATCGAATTTGAGGCCCCGTTGAAGAAGCTGCTGCATGGTGCCGTCGCTGGGACCGAAGGCGAAGGCGTATTTACCCTGGGCAATCCATTCGATCTGACGGCGCTGGTCTCGATCGACGGCCCCCGCATTGGCCCGAAACCGTCGATAATAATCCGTTGCCTTCTCCGGTCCCAGCACCCGCCAGAGCCAGCGGAAGGTTACGTTCCCCGCCCCCGATGGCACCGGGTCATTGATCACGTATTTTCCCTTCCACTTGGGTGCGAGGAGTTCAAAAATACTGTCGATTTCTTCTATCTTCGCGGTATTGGGGTTGTAGATCAGCGGGGTTTTCAGCTGATTCACGAAGACCAGATTGTTTCGGGACGATTCGTCGGAGAATTCAAGGCTGTGGTTGCTCCAGTATTTCAGGTCGGTCACCTCGGGCAAAAGGAGGGCCGGCTCGATGGGGTCTAAAGCCTTTATGGGTTCCAGGTAAATGTTCGCCGTGGTGGTGCCGCTCAGCATGACATCCACGCTATAAACCCCGCCGTCCCTCTCCGCTTTGACTTTCGCGGCATGGCTGCCGCCTCGCCCGCCTGTAAATTCAATGGTGATAGCAGGGTAGGCTTTCTGAAATCCCGCCACTACGGCGTTTCGAATAAGCTCTCCGGGCGGCCCCCACACCACCACTTTGCCTTCCTGACGGGCGGCGCCTAGGGCCTGTTCCCACTTCTGCTGCGACTGCGCCAGGGCGATCTGGGAAAGGCCTAAAAAGAGAAGGGCCGTAGCGAACAGGGACAACAAGCCGCGAAACAACACGCGCATGGGAACGTGGCATGGTTCATTCATGGTTCCTACCTCCTCAATTTTTTTTACACAAGAAAGCTCTCGGGCCCTAGTTATATCGCCCTCGGGCCAATTGTCAACCATGGCCGGCACGGACTTGCTATTCCCCATAGCGAAAAGCTACCTGTTTGAATAAGAAGGATCGTCCTCACGGTTAGCGATGCTGCTTAACGCCGACGCGGTCGCAATAGCGGCTCACCGGGCACCGGCTGCAGAGGGGAGAAATGGGCCGGCAGAGGTGTTGCCCGAAACTCACCAGAAGGTCGTTGTACTCGATCCAGTAGCGCCTGGGCAACTTGTCACGCAGGGCGAATTCGGTCTCCTTGGGGTTTTTGGTGCGCACGTACCCCCAGCGGTTGGAAATCCGGTGCACGTGGGTATCGACGCATATTCCGGGCTTTCGGAACCCGAGGGTCACCACGAGATTGGCCGTTTTGCGCCCCACCCCCTGGAGCTCAAGCAACGCGTCAAGATCGTCGGGAACCCTGCCACCGTATTTTTCGTTCAGCACCCGGCAGATCTCGATAATATTCTTGGCCTTGACACGGTAGAAACCCACAGGGTAAATAGCCTTCTCGATGGCCTTGGCGGCAAGGCGCTGCATCACTTGCGGTGTGTCGGCCAGGGCGAAAAGGCGGCGGCAAGCCTCGGAGGTGGTCTGATCCTGGGTTCTGAGACTCAAGATGCAGGAGATCAGGATGTGAAAGGCGCTCCGCCGTGACTCTGCCATGAGGGTGACGATGGGAGTGTCCCATTGGGGGACCTCCCGGCGCAGGATACGGATGGCCCGGTGCATTTCCGGAGGTTTCACTGAAGTGGAATTTCCCGCCTTGATTCGATAGAGTAAAGGTAGTTGCTTTTACCTACCATAGAATGGGCCGCGAAGGAACTTGTATTGCAGCGCCTATGGAAATCGAAAGGATACTTGCCGCCTTAAAAGGGCGCGAGCCGAAAGCTCTCATCGGAAACCATTTCAAGCCCGCGGCCGTGCTGGTCCCCATCCAGCAGAAAAAAGACGGCTATCACCTGGTATTGACCGTCAGGGCCGAGGGGCTGAACTCCCACGGCGGGCAGGTGGCCTTTCCCGGGGGCAGGCTTGACCCCCAGGATACGGGGCCCCTGGAAGCGGCCCTGCGGGAAAGCCAGGAAGAAGTCGGCCTTGATCCCCGGGACGTGCGCATTCTTGGACAGCTGGACCAGGTGACCGCTGCGGCTAGCTACCTGGTCACCCCCTTCGTGGGCGTGATCCCTTTTCCCTATGATTTTACCCTGAACCCCGACGAGACCGCGGAGGTATTTTCCGTGCCCATCTCCGCCCTTCGGGATTCGAACTGCCTCAGCATCGACACGAAACGGCATGGGGGCTGGAGCCCTGTCTATCATTTCCAGTATCAACAGTGGGACATCTGGGGCGCCACCGCGAAGATGATCAAGCAACTGCTGGAACTCGCCTACGATTACAAGGCCTAGGAGCAATCCAACCGGCCGTTGAGAGCCGGGTCCCCGAAGCCCTCGTTTTTTTCCTTACGGTAAGAGGCTCAGTCGGCCGTGGGGCCATCCCCCTTGACGGCGTGGCCCACGTAGCACATCGCCATATTGGAAGTGAGAACAAAATCGCCCGCGGGACGGCCTCGCAGCCTGTTGAGCAGCATGACGGTGTAGGAATAACGCCGGGCCACCCCGTGAGTTTCCACCGCCGACACGCCGTAGCGCTTCAGGGCCGCCGTCAATTCTTCAGGGCGGACGAATTTGTTCCACCGCAGGGTGCCCCGGGGAATTTTCCTCAGGACATACTGGAAACCGATACTGACGATCAGGAGGGTGAGAAAGGTCCGGTTGATGCCGCTGTAAAGAAAGAGGCCCCGGGGCTTGAGCACGCGCGCCACGTTATGGGCCGCGTTTTGCAAATCGGCGACATGTTCCAACACAAAGGAAGCGATGACTACGTCGAAGCAGCCCTCGGCAAATTTCAGGTCTTCCAACGATCCCACCTGGTAGTCGATGTTGAGACCCACCCGGGTGGCATGCTGCCGGGCCGTTTCGATGGCCCCCGGCTTGACGTCAAGCCCCGTAACCATAGCCCCCTCCCTGGCGAAGGCCTCTGAAAGAAGGCCACCGCCGCAACCCGCGTCGAGAATCCGCAGCCCCTTGATATCCTTCCCCACCACCCCCATGAAGTATCCCAGAGTCACCGGATGGATAGCGTGAAGGGAGCTGAGCGCCGCCTTCTTGTCCCGCCAGTTTTCTCCCAGGCTCCCATAGAGGTCTTCTCTGCTCGCTTTCTCGCTCACGTCGTCTCCTTCCTGATCAGGGCTCCGCTCGGCAGGCCGATTGGTAATAAAACGGATGGGGGATGACTTGTCAAAGGACCCTGGGGCTTCCGCCATGGACGGGCAAAGAATTGAAAATCACCAACCGCTACAACCTACCCCGGGGCACCTGCCAATATGCATTAGCGCCCCACGGGTGTCAAACTTTGCCGGGCGGGAATGGCCCGCGAAAACGGCCACGTGGCCGCGGGGCCGCCGCCCCGCGGCCACGCCAAATGGTAAGAAGCTATTATTTTGTGCGGTTCTTTGATAAAAAAAATAGATTCTCACCGCGGACGGAACGAAATTGAGGAGTCGACACATCCACACCTTGCTTTCCCTGGCCTCCGCGCTCCTCCTGGCATTGCCTTTTTTGTTCCCCGTTCTCTTCCCTCTTTCCTGGGTGTCCCTGGTGCCCCTTTTGTGGCTCATCGACCGTGTGCCTCTTCGCCAGGCCTTTCTCTTCGGCTGGCTAGCGGGGGCCGTCACGAACCTCGTAGGGTTCTACTGGCTCAACTATACCATCGGAGTCTTCGGCGGCTTCCCACACGGCCTCATCGAGCTCATTTTCCTCGGCTTCATCGCCTATGGGGGCCTGCCCGTGGCGCTCTTCGCCCTAATCACCCGTTTCCACGGCACGGGTCCGCTGGGACTGTTCCCCGCGCTGGCGTGGGTCGCCATCGAGTTCTGGTTCCCCCAGCTTTTTCCCTGGCACCTGGCGAACAGCCAGGCCTATTTTCTCCCTCTCATCCAATGGGCCGACCTGGTGGGGCCCTACGGCACGAGCTTTCTGCTCGTGTGGATCAATACCGTGCTCTACAAGGTCGCCGAAACCAGCCTCCGGCCGCAAGCGGTCCAGAAAGAGCCGAAGCCCCCCATGAGGGAACTCGCCAGCGTGGGAGCCCTTCTGGTTTGCGTCCTCGTCTACGGCGCGGTGAAACTCGGCACGGTGGCCCGGGAAATCCAGCGCGCCCCGTCGTTGCGTGTGGCTGCCGTTCAGGGAAACATCGATATCCGAACCAAAGGGGACTTTACCTATTTGGAGAGCAATCTGGAAACCTACAAGAAGCTCACTGCGGGAATCGAAAGGGCCGATCTTATCATATGGCCGGAATCCGCGGTGGAGGCATGGATGCCGGAGGATTTGAGACGGCTCCCGCCGGAAATCATGCCGGTCCTGCCCGACGGGACCTCTTTTTTTCTTTTCGGCGTGCGCAGCGTCCGCGAAAGCCTCGATGTCCCCACGCCCACCGTATTCAACAGCGCCTATCTGGTGGACCGCCAGGGCGAGGTTTCAGGCCGCTACCACAAGCAGGTCTTGCTGGCCTTCGGGGAGTTCATCCCCGTGGTGTCGATCCTATCAAAACTGCCCGGCATGCCGCCCATAGGCAAGGGCTTCACTCCGGGAGAGGGGCCCCGCACCCTGGACCTTTCCCCCACCGTCAAGCTGGCAACCCTAATCTGCTATGAAGACCTCATGCCTTGGGTCTCCCGGCGGTTCGTGGGCGCGGCCCAGGCCAATCTCCTCATTAACCTGACCAATGACGCCTGGTTCGGCCGGACAGTGGCCCCTTGGCAGCATGTCAACCTTGCCAGGTGGCGCGCCATAGAAACGAGACGCGCCCTGGTGCGGGCGACCAACGCAGGTCTTACCTCGGTCATCAGTCCTACAGGCGAGATCCTGAGCACTATCCCGCCTTTTTCAACCGGTGTTCTCACCGCGGAGGTTCCCCTTCTGCATGGCGAAACCCCATATGTCCGTTTCGGCGACTGGTTTAGCTGGATCGTCACGGCATCCCTGCTCTGCTTTTTAGTTGTGCGTCAATTCGCTGCCCTTTTTTAGGCCGCTGCTCTCCTCTCCAACTTTGCCAACCAGAGGGGCGCGCCGTCCCGTCCTCGCGAGGAGGGATGTCCTTACCCCGCGCATGGCTGCCGCGACACGGAAGGCCAGGAGCAACGCAACGATGCTGCCGTAAATCAGCGGCTCCCGAATGTCGGCTTTAACAAGCCACAGAAAGTGAACCACCCCACCCAGGGAGGCCACGTACACTAGCCGGTGCAACCACAGCCACCGACGCCCCCCCAGCCTCCGGATCATTCCGCTGGTAGAGGTCAGAGCCAGGGGCACGAGCAACAGGAAGCTGAAGAAACCAACCGTGATGAAGGGGCGCTTCATGACGTCCGCAGCCATATCCATCAGGGCAAAAAACTGATCGAGCCAGATGTAGGTCACAAGGTGGAGAGAGGCGTAGAAGAACGCAAAGAGGCCAAGCATGCGCCGGAACCGGATGGCCGCCTGGTATCCCGACAGGCGGCGCAGCGGGGTCACGGCCAAGGTCAAAGTCAGAAATACGAGAGTCCAGGTGCCGGTGGAGCGCGTGATAAACTCTATGGGGTTGGCGCCGAGGTTGTCGTAAGCAGCCAGCCAAGCCAACCGGATGAGCGGGTAGAGGCACGCGACAAAGACGGGGATTTTTATGGCGGCGACAGATTCCACTTATTCTGGCCGGGGGAGGCTCGCGCCGCTTAAAAGTACGCGGCGAGATCCATGCCCTCGTAGAGTTTGGCCACCTGGTCCGCATAACCGTTAAAGAGGATCGTCTTGCGCTTGCGAAACTCTCCGATGCGCCGCTCCGTGGCCTGGCTCCAGCGGGGATGGTCCACTTCCGGGTTTACATTGGAATAGAAGCCGTACTCCCTGGGAGAAGCCTTCATCCAGGCAGTCTTGGGCGGCTCTTCCACGAAGCGGACGCGCACGATGGACTTGATGCTCTTGAAACCGTATTTCCAGGGCACCACCAGCCGGATGGGCGCCCCGTTCTGGTTGGGAAGGATCTGGCCGTAGAGCCCCACAGCGAGAATGGTCAAGGGATGGGCCGCCTCATCGATGCGCAGGCCCTCCACGTAAGGCCAGTCCAGAACGCCCCGGTATTGGCCGGGCATCTGATCTTGATCGTGGAGCGTCGTGAACTCGACGAACTTGGCCTTGGAAGTGGGCTCCACCCGGCGGATCAGGGCGCTTAGGGGAAATCCCACCCAGGGGATCACCATAGACCAGGCCTCCACGCAGCGCAGGCGGTAGACCCGTTCCTCCAGAGGGGCCAGTTTCATCAACTCGTCGATGTCATACTCTTTTGCATGTTTGACCTCGCCCTCCACTGCGACGGTCCACGGGCGGGTGACGAGGGTTTTGGCGTACTTCGATGGCGAGTACTTGTCGGTCCCGAATTCGTAAAAGTTGTTATAGCTGGTCACGTCCTTCAAGGGCGTTTTTTTCTCATCGGTGCTCAACGGGCTCTTTCCCACCCCGTCGAGCTTGGTCCCCGCTTCGGGCCCGGCGGCCCCGAGGGCGATTCCCGGAAGCACGAGTCCCCCGGCAATCCCGGCGGCCGTCAATGAGGCACCGTAAATGAACTGCCGGCGGTTAAGATACTGCCCCTGGTCCGTAATTTCGCTGCTTTTGATGTCGCTGGGTCTCTTGATCAACATGACTGCACACTCCTTCCCGGTTCTATCACCGCGCAGGCTCCCCTTCTAATCATCCTGCACGGAACTGACCTGGCTTGCAACGATTCCAAGGTGTTGGCCAGAGGGCACAGCCCCGGTGACCTGGAAATCGCCCCTGTCTGTCTATAAATTGGCAGTGGCCCAAAATAGTTCCCCGGGGAGGAAGGAGGTCCAGGGCGAAACCGGCTTCCCTGCGGGTGCTTTGGCCATCGAGCCCATGAACTTCCATCCGGATAGCTGCCGGGAATGCAAAACCCGCGTGCGCGAGCTCCTCTTTGAGCTTTACGGGGTCTGCCGGGTAGATCAATCCTTTCCCTGGCCCTCCCATCCGGGTTTCTACGCGGGCACCGTGGTGGGGGAAATCCTTGAAGGCGTGGAAACGGATCTGGGACTCTTGCGTGGTCACCGTGATTTTATCAAAGCGCCGCAAATGCCGCCCTGCGATTATTACCTTCCCGGCGTGGGTCTCATCGTGGAATTCGACGAGCGCCAGCACTTTACCCGCGCGCGCCAGGTGACCCTCGGGCGCTATCGACCGGAGGTCCCCGTGGGTTTTTCCATCCCGCTGTGGATCGACCTATGCACCAAGGTGGCGGCCGAGGACCCCGACCCGCCGGACCGCGACGAGAGAAGGGCGTGGTACGACGCCCTGAGGGATCTCCTGCCTTCGCTTCGCGGCTTGCGGCCCACCGTGCGTCTCTACTCCGGCGCTTTTCGCTGGTGCTCACTGCGGGCGCACCGCGAGGATGACGTAGAAACCTTCCGCTTGCTCTTACCAGACCTGCCCGAAGACACGAAACGCCGATGACGGCCCGGTCTAACCCCGGGCCAGGACCTCGGGGTTGAGAAGGTTCGCCGGTTGGCCGTCGAGGAAGCTCAGGATGTTGGCAAAGGCCGCTTCGTAGCGCTCGCGGAGGGTCTCCAGGGCGGCGTAGCCCCGGTGGGAGAGAAGAACCACGTTGTCAAAGCGGCGCAATGGATGGTTGGCGGGAAGCGGTTCCTCGTCGTACACGTCGAGTCCGGCGCCGGCAAGCCGACCCGTCTCCAGGGCGCGTATCAACGCTGCCTGGGAAACGATGGGCCCCCGGGAGGTATTGACCAGCACCGCTCCGGGCTTGATCAGCGCCATCTCCCTCTCCCCGACGAGCCCGCGGGTTTCCGGGCTGAGACTCACGTGCATCGTAAGGACGTCGGACTGCCTGAGGAGATCATCCAGGGTGACCCGAGTCGCCCCGGCCTCCCGGGCCCTCTCATCGGTCAGGGTCTTCCCCGCCGCAACGACCCGCGCGCGAAATGCGGCAACGATGCGCGCGACCTCCCGGCCGATCTTACCCAAACCGACGATGCCCACGGTCTTGCCCTCGAGAACCCGTCCCGCTATGGCGGGCCAATCGCCTTGATGCATGCCCCGGTCGACCTCCGCGATTCTCCGGAGCACCGTCAGGATGAGCGCCACGCTTACTTCCACCGTGGAGGTCGAAGCGCTCCCCCGGGTCACGGCCACGGCGACCCCATGGCGCGTGGCCGCGGGAAGGTCCAGATGAGCGATCCCTCCCCCGGTCTGGGACACGAGCTTGAGGGAAGGAAGCACCGAGAACTCTTTCTCGCCAAACCTCGTACGCTCGCGCACCAGAACCACGGCGTCGATTTCCCCGAGCCGTTGCGCCAATTCATCCGCCGTGGTCAGCCGTTCTGTCAGGACCGTAACGTCGGCGCGCTCCCGAAGCTGTGCAAGAGAGGGGACTTCATGGACAAGTTGTTCGTAGTCATCCATGACCATCACCCGGAAACGGTTGCTTTGACTCTGCGCCATAGGACCTCCAAGGAAACGAAAAAAGGCCACCGGCCGCGCCCCAATGAATTGTGGTTCCTTTAGCAGAAGCCCGGCCCGGGTGGCAAACCCGCGCGGAACCTAACCGAGGCAGCGTTTTTTCCACGGGAGAGCGGTCGGCTCCTCGGGAAGCTAGCCTTCGGTTCGGCTGTCCTCGACCCTGAGGCTCGGACCCGAAGGGAGCTCACCGTCGAAGCCCGGCCGTCCGCAATGGGCCTATACCTCGAGGGCCACATCCCCATCCACCCGGGGTGCTAACACCTTCGGCAGGGCCTGCCGTGATTTTTACCCTGTGGAGCAACCTCTCGGTCGAAGGCATTCATATCAGTGGTGGGTAATACTCCACAGGGTGAACGTTCACGGCGTCCGGCCTTCAGTCTCTCCCCCCCCCTCGTCGCCTCGCCGTCATCTACCGAATACGAATTCGCAGGTTGAAGGGGGTATGGCTCGAAGCAGGGGAGACGTCCGACACGGCTGGTTCCGGAGAAATTTGCCCGGGAAAAGGTCAAGCCCGCACTTCAAGGCACCGGCCCATCGGCGACCGATAAGAGCCACGCCCCCAAAGCCGGTATGCTCCCGCTTCGAACTCTTTGAGGTCGGCCGGGTGCGCCCCAAAGGCTTCGTTTCCTGCTGCTAGAGGCGCTACAGCTCTTCTTTTTTTCCTCCCGCCAATGGGCTATCTTGACCGTACGGGGTCCTCTCTATGCCATCGGAGGATACTATCATGACCCAGTTGAACGAGGAAAAGTGTGTGGCCTGCCGCGCCGGCGCCCCCCACGTCACCGCCGAGGAAACGGAACAACTGAAGCCGCAGGTCCCGGACTGGAAACTCATCGAGGAGGACGGGGTCCGCAAGCTCCAGCGCGAATTCCGCTTTACCGACTTCGCCCAGGCCCTTGCCTTTACCGACAAAGTGGGCGGGCTGGCGGAAGTCGAAGGGCACCATCCGCGGATCGTCACCGAGTGGGGCAAGGTCAACGTGACCTGGTGGACCCATAAGATCCGAAGCCTCCATCGAAACGATTTCATTATGGCGGCGAAAACCGACGGGCTTTACGGAAGGGATCTTCCCGGCCGTTGAGGCCGCACCCGATTCGCCGCCGGCGCCAAGCCCGGGAGAAAGCGAATTCAACTCAATCTGCCCCTAACGGAACGTCCCGGTCCAAAGCGCCTCACCGTACAGGAACTTATGCAACGGGCGACGGGCGGACGGAAGCTCGTCCGCAACCGCGTGCTGCGTCCCTCCATGACCTACCAGATCCTCCACGATCCCTTCTGGGTGTGGTGCGAGTACCACGCGCCGCGATCCGAAGCCGTGGATGAAACCACCCGCTACCAGAGGATGCTCATGCAGCAGGGGATCGAGTTCGAGCGAGCCTGGACCCGTGAGCATTATCCCGACGCGGTAACCATCGAACCCGCCTTCGGTATCGAAGCCCTCAAGAACACCCTGGAGGCGATGCTTGCGGGAACACGCGCCATCGCCCAACCTCAGCTGTGGGATCTTGGGGATGAAAGCTACGGCAAGGCCGATCTCCTTGTACGGGATGAGTCCCGGGGATCCGATCTCGGGCCCTTCCATTACCGCCTGGTGGAGATCAAGCGATCCAAGTCGCTCCGCGACTACCACGTGATGCAGGCGGCCCTGTACAACAAGATGGTGGGACGCATTCAGGGGGAGACCCCCGGAGACCTGACCGTTGCTCTTAAAACCGGCCTGGAAAGGGTCGCCTTCACGGAGGTGGAAAAGCAATTGAACGAGACCCTGGAGAGGTGGAAGACCCTGCGCGGCGATCCGCGGGCCCCCGAGCCCAAAAGGCCGCCGGGCGTCACGAGCTCGCCGTGGCGCGTCTATGGCAACAAGTGGGTTGAATCGAGAAAGGACCTCGTCCTGCTGGCCGGTGTCGGAACCAGGGAGCGCGTCCTGCTGCGCCAGGCGGGAATACAGAGGGTTGATGATCTCTGGAACTTAAGCCGGGAGGCCGTCGTCGAGATCCTGGGAGAGGCCCACGGCAGTGACGCCTACCACGTGGCCCAGGCTTACAAAACGGGATCTCCCATCGCCAAGCCCGGCACGAACCTGGCCATTCCCCGCGCCAAGCGGTCTCTCTATTTCGATTTCGAGACCTCCGATGACGTGCATCCCACGGAGCCCCCGCACGTCTACCTCATCGGCTGCTGGGACTGCGCCAGCGATCAATACGTAAAGTTCCTCGCCCGCGGCGCCGAGGATGAGGCAAGGATTTTCACCGAGTTTTTCGACTACGTGGGCGACATGGCGGACTCCCGGCTCTACCACTGGAGCGACTTCGAGGTCCGGCAAATGGAAAGGGCGATCCTGCGCTGGCCCCGGTTGGAGAGCCTTGTGGGGCCGCTGATCTCGCGCTGCGTGGACCTCAAGAATGCCGTCCAGGAGGCCGTTTACCTGCCGGTGCCTTCCTTCTCCATCAAATGCGTTGCCCCGGCCCTGGGTTTTCACTGGAGGCAAAAAAATTTCGGCGCCTTCGAATCCATGGTCGCCTACTGGGATTTCCTGGCCGGGCGGGGGGAAAGCGGCGTCAACAAAGCCATCCTCTACAACGAAGACGACTGCATCGCCATGTGGCACGTGGACCGGGAGATCACAAAGCGAATCGCCTGAGAAGCCATGGACACGGCGTCTTACATCCACCGTACGCCCCCTCCCAACCCCCCTTGACCGCCGCCGCATAGGCGTCTCCCTTGACAGGAAGGAGGCTTTCCCCTACAGAAAGAGAGCTTCGCCGAAACGAATCTCTCTACCCTCGTCACCGGGCAAACAACACCCGCCGCGGGAATTCACGTAACTCTACCGGAGACATCCTTAACCTGTGGACACACCGCACGAAACAAGATCTCCCGCTCCAGCGCGCGCCCCGCTGCCGGTTCCCTTTTTTTACGGTTGGGTCGTCGTGGCAGTAACCTTCGTGACCAGCCTCAACAGCGCCGGCAACCGCTCCGCCCTCTCCGTCCTCATCCACCCGCTGGAGCAGGAGTTCGGTTGGAGCCGGGCCTCCATCGCCTCGGCCGCCGCCATCAATCTCTTTCTAATGGGGGCCTCCGCGCCCCTGACGGGATGGCTGGTAGACCGGCTGGGGCCGCGCAAGGTTATGTTTTTCGCTCTGAGCCTTCTCATTTCAGGCGTCGCCGCAACCACCCTGGTTCAAGAGTCCTGGCAGCTTATTCTCGTGTGGGGACTGGTCGTCGGGCTCGGCGTGGGCAGCGCCGGAGGCGTCCTGGGCGCATCCATAGCCACCCGCTGGTTTGTGGCCAGGCGCGGCTTGACCATCGGCATTCTGAACAGCGCCACATCGACGGGCTACCTGATCTTCCTGCCGCTCTTGATGACCCTGGTCATCACGGCGGGCTGGCGCTCGAGCCTTCTGGTCCTGGCCGCCATATCGGCGGGGCTCGTTTTCTTTGTCTGGCTGTGGATGCGCGACGAACCCTCGGACATCGGACTGAAGCCTTACGGCGCAGGGGACGCCGTGGCCGCCGAGCCCGCACGGGCCCGTGCGGGCGGCGGCGCCCGGGTCTACGCCGGTATTGCCCTATCCGATGCCTTGAAAAAACCCAGTTTTTGGTTGCTCTGCGGTACCTTCTTTATTTGTGGCGGTACCTCGGTGGGCCTCATCGGCACCCACCTGATCCCCCACGCCATCGACCAGGGGATTTCCGAGGTCACGGCGGCAACCATCGTGGGAATCATGGGCGGTATGAACTTTGTGGGGACCATCCTCTCGGGGTACTTGACCGACCGGATGAATCCGCGCCGGATTCTCGCTTTCGTCTACGCCTTGCGGGGCGGCGCCCTCTTTTTACTGCCCTATGTCACCAGCTTCGGCGGCCTGTTTGTCTTCGCCGTCATCTATGGGTTGGACTGGTTCGCCACCGTCCCTCCCACCGTCATGCTGACGGGAGAGAGCTTCGGCAAGCAGTCCATCGGCAAGATCTACGGTTGGGTATTTTTCTCGCACCAGGTCGGCGCCGCACTTTCCGCAACCGGGGCAGGATACGTCTTCTTCTACTTCGGCAGCTACGAACCCGCCTTCCTGTCCGGCGGCGCTGTGGCCCTGGTCGCAGCTGCCCTGGTTTTTGCCATCCCCCACCGCTCTTCCCGGACGGCGCCGGCGGTTCCCGCCACCGCCTAGCCCGGGTTGTGCGTGGCCGTAAGGGTTCGCAACGTTTGCGCGTCCGTAAATAACGAGCGCTAACGGGATGCCAGGAGGCCGCGCAGGTCGCGGAGCACCTTTTCCGCATCGGGGGCGGCGCCGTGATAGACAATGCGGAGCACCCCCTTGCGGTCGATCAGGCCCGTCACCAGGGTGTGATCCACCAGTCCACGCGCCTTGCGCTCCACTTTTACCCCGAAGGCCTTCCACACGGGGGCCAGGGCCCGAGGCTCGCCCGTCAGGAACGACCAGTTGGCCAAGTCGGCGCCATAGCGGCCCGCGTAGGACTTCAGCACGGCGGGGACGTCCACATCGGGATCGGTGGTGATGGAGAGAAAAAACGTCCCGTCGCGCTCCCAGGCGTTCAATGCCTTTTGAACCGCCCGTACGCTGGTCGTCACCAGGGGGCAGAGATCGGGGCAGGTCGTGTAGAAAAAGGTCACCAGTAGGACCTTCCCCTTGAGACTGATGAAGCGAAAGGCTTGTCCGTCTTGGTCCGTCAGGGAAAAATCCCCGATAGGGACGTTGACCGTGCGCCGCACGGCGGCGCCGGGGGACGACCCCGAGACAGGGTCGTGGGCTAACCCCTTCGAGTGAAAGTAAACGAGAAGCGCTGCTGCCGAGAGCGCACCGGCCAGGGCCCTTGAGCCCGGGGGGGAAATCATGATTCCCCCCCTTTCGTTTCTCGCTCGACGCCATAGACGTACTGCCACGGGACAGTGCAGTGGGCCCAGACAAACGGCTCAAACTTCTCCCACCATTCAACGGTTCGGCCCTCCATGCTGAGGATCCGCACGAAGCGCACCATGTCCTGAATCTGCCAGTTCTCGAGGGCCGGGCCGAAGGCGGGCATCACGCCACTGCCCTGGCGTATAACGCCGCGGATCTCGAAGACGGTCTTGTCTCTTACGGTATCCCTGAAGTCGGGGACGCGGGCGGGCAAGGCGTGGGTCAGCGGGCCGTCGCCACGGCCGGTGGGACCGTGGCAACCCAGGCAGCGCTGGGCGTAGGTCAGCTGCATCTCCTCTTTGCGCAGGCAGCCCGCAACGAGCAAAAGCACTGCCAGGAGGGTGAGAAAACGCGCCGAGGTCATGTCCTGCATCACCGCCTCTCTTGTACCATAGCCCCTGGACCGGCACCAGGCGTGCTCGACCGCCGGCCCCGCGCGGTCCTTTGGACGCTGCAACCCGAGCGGGACATGTTATATAATCGCTCTGGGCATATTGGATATCCATGTTTTTTCCGGCTCCTTTCACTTTAACCATCGGCACATGAAGTCGAACCCAGAGCGGCGCAAGACCTCGACAGAGGGGAATCCGGCGACGACGCCACGCGGTAGGTTTCCTCGTATCGTCGTCTTGGCGGTTGTCCCGCAGCTCCTGGTGCTTTTTCTGATTCCCTTTGGAACCATCGCCCAGGACGGTCCAAGGGTCCTGAAGTGCGGTTGGTACCCGTGGGATCCCTACCAGTACGTCGTGGTCAAACAGGAGGTCAAGCAGCTCACGGGTCTGGACGTTCAACTGGTGCGGGCGGTGTTCGCCCGCATGGGCTACGAGGTGGCCTACGATGAGGTCAGCTGGAAGCAACATCAGTTGGACGTCAAAAACGGCGTGCGCGACATTGCGGCCGGCGCCTTCGAGAATCCGGAGCGCGCGGAATACGCCTACTTTTCCGCCCCCTACCGCAGGGAAGCCGACGTGCTCTACGTGCGCAAGGGAGAGGCCTCCCGCTACGCCTTCAGCGATATCGAGAATCTACTCAACCGCTTCCGTCAAGAACGTTTCCGCCTGGGCGTGATCAGCGGGTTTTACTACGGGCCGGATATCATGCGGTTCATCAACGATCCCGCCAACGCGTCCCGGGTGGTCAGGGTGCCCGACGACGTCGCAAACTACGAAAACCTTTTGCGCCAAAAGATCGACGGCTTCATCGCCGACCGCCTGGTGGGGGCGACGCTCGCATGGAGACACGGCTGGCAGCTCCGCGTGGAAGAGGTGTCGCCTCCCGTTTACTCCGAGAACATTCACGTGCTGTTCAGCAAAAAAACCACCACCCCCGAGATGGTGGAGGCCTTCAACCGAAGCCTCGAGCGCCTCAAGTCGGAGGGCCAATACGGTCTCATCATCCGCGAGTACCTCTTCCCCGCTCTCCTGGGAGCCACCGTCGGCCAGCGATGGTTTTTTATCATCGACGTTCTGGGCACCATCGCCTTTGCCATTTCGGGGATCCTGCTGGCACGCCAGGGACGCTACAGCCTTTTCGGAGCGTTCGTACTCGCCTCGCTCCCCGCGGTGGGAGGCGGCATTTTGCGGGACCTGATCGTCAACCGCGAGAAGCTGGCCGTGCTCGCGAACCCGACCTATCCTCTTGCAGTGGTTTTTACCGTCCTGGCCGGCTACCTCGCCTTCAAGCTGTTGGCGAGGGCCAGCCGGGATTCCCGTTACGAGGGAAGCGCCGCCGACGGCGACGATTGGTTCGTGCAAAAGATCAGCGTCAACACCGCCGTCGCCTTCTTCGACGCGCTGGGGCTTGCGGCTTTTACCATCATCGGCGTTGTGGTTGCGGTGGAGTCTCGGTCCAATCCACTGTGGCTCTGGGGGCCGCTGCTGGCGGCGCTGACGGGGGCGGGGGGCGGCATCATTCGCGACGTCATCCGCGCCGACGCCCATAACCCCTTTCTCAAAGGCACGTTTTACGCCGAAGTGGCGTTGGTCTGGGGTTTGGCCTTGTCGCTCTTCCTGACTTGGTACGCCAATCTTCTCGACTACAAGCCCGGTGAGATCTCCCTCGCGGTGATCGCGGCCCTCCTCGGCGCGCTCTTCACCCGCATGGCCGTCTTCCGCTTCAAGCTGAAAAGCCCCATGTACTAGGACCGCAGCGATCTAACGGAAAGAATCAATAGCCGTACGCCTTGACAGATAAGCGCCGCCGGCCTAATATTATGCCTATCAACATTATGTAATATTACATAATTCCTTCTCGCAGCGCGAAGCGATTGGATGCAAAACCCCTTTAAATTCGGCTCCATAGTCACCGGAAACGATTTTGCCGACCGGAGGCGGGAGCAGGCGGAACTGGCCAAGGAGCTCGGCGACGGGCAGCACCTGTTTCTGCTCTCGCCCCGCCGCTTCGGCAAGACCTCTCTCATTTTCACCCTCCTCGGTGTCCTTCGCTCCCAAGGCATGCTGGTGGCCTACCTGGACGCCTTCCGCACGGCCTCCCCGGTTCAGTTCCTCGAGCTCATGGCCCAGACCTCGCTCCGCGCGGTTGAGTCCAGGCCCGAGCGGCTGCTCCGGCTCGCCATGGACCTCCTCGGCCGGCTTCGCCCTCAGGTGGGATCGGACTCCCAGGGCCAGCCCACCCTTACCCTGGATGTGGGCACAACCGCCAGGAGCATTCTCGCCTTGCAGGAGGAGGTGCTGAGCCTGCCCCAACGGCTGGCGGAGAAGCGAAAGAAGCGTCTGGTCCTGTGCTTCGACGAATTCCAGGAGATCCAGCGATTTCCCGGGGGGGCGCTGGAAAAAACCATGCGTTCCCATTTCCAGCAGCACTCCAGGGTCAGCTACCTTTTTGCCGGCTCCAAGGAGAGCGCACTCCGTGAAATGGCGACGCGGGAGCGGAGCCCCTTTTACAAGTTTGGCCGCATGGTCTCCCTGGGACCCATTCCCCAGGAAGAGTTCTTACCGTTCCTCGAAGCCCGCTTTAAACGCGGCCGTCTGAGCGTACCCACTGAGGTGCTTGAAGCCGTACTCACCGCCGCGGACGACGTTCCTTACAACGTGCAGCGGCTCTGCCACCAGCTATGGGCGGACTCGGCCGGCAACGTGAAACGGATCACGGAAAAGGACATCGGAACTGCCCTGGCAAGCATCGTGGCTCAGGATACGGCCTACTTCAGTGCCATCTGGGACGGCCTCTCGCTCCACCAGCGCCAGGTCTTGCAGGCCATCACCCGGGCCGGAGGGCGCAATGTGTTCGCCAGCGAATTTCTCGCGGCCCACCGGCTGGGCTCTCACTCCTCGATGCAGACTTCACTCAGGCAATTGCTAAAGGAGCAGATCGTCTTCAAGGTCGACCGCGAGTACCGCCTTGCGGACGCTTTTTTCCGCGAGTGGGTAAGCAGCCGGCTCCCCTGACAGTATCGACGGAAATCGTCGAAGCGCCAATGGACCTGAGAAGAGAACTGGGGCTTTTTGATGCCGTGATGCTGATCGTGGGCAGTACCGTGGGCATCGGCATTTTTGTGACCACGGGCCTCATCGCCGATCAGGTCCCGTCTCCCGGCGTCATCCTTCTCATCTGGTTTTTGGGGGGGCTTCTGGCCCTGGCCGGCGCCCTGAGTTGCGCGGAACTCGGTTCCAGTCTTCCTTACGCCGGGGGGGACTACATCTACTTGAGGGAGGCCTATGGCCCTCCCCTGGCATTTCTTTCCGGGTGGGCGAGCTTTTTCGTAACCTTCTCCGGTTCGGCGGCCTCCCTGGCCGTGGGGTTTACCGCCTTTGCCGCTTTTTTCGCCCCCGTCCTCGAAGGAAACCGGTCCCTTTTTACGATGGAGGTCTTTGGTCTTTCTCTCCGGCTCTCGCTTGCCTCGCTTTTCTCCATCGGCGTCGTCTGGGCCCTTTCTCTGGTCCAGGTCATGGGGATCAGACAGGGGAGCCGGGTGCAGAACTTTTTGACCTTGCTGAAAATCGGCTGCCTGCTGGCCATCGTGGTTCTCGGGGTTGGTATGGGAACAGGCAGCGCAAGCCATTTTTTCCCTTTCCTGGAGTTCTCCAAGGTTGAAAATCTCACGGTCTTCGGATCGGCGTTTATTCCCGTGATCTTCACTTACGCCGGTTGGAACGCGGTGATCTACGTTGCCGGCGAGGTGAAACGGCCCTCCACGGATCTCCCGCGATCCCTCCTGCTGGCCACTCTCCTGGTGGTGGTCCTTTACCTGGCGGTGAACGCGGTATACTTCTACGGCGTCCCGCTGCAAAGCATGCAAGGGCAGGTCCGGGTGGCCGAGGTGGCCACCACCGCTCTATTCGGGTACCACACCTCCGCGTGGCTCACGGGGGTCATCGCCCTTTCCATTCTGGGGGCCATGAACGCCATCATCATGACGGGTCCGCGGATCTACTACGCCATGGCGCGCGACGGGCTGTTTTTCCGCCGTCTGGCGACCGTCCATCCGCGCTTTGTCACTCCTGCCAACGCCATTGTCCTGCAGGCGCTCTGGACATCCATCCTGGTGCTCACGGGAACCTTCGAGGCCCTGCTTACATACGTTACCGTGGTTATCGTGCTCTTTTCCGCCCTGACGGTGGCCTCCGTTCCGGTCCTGCGGCTCAGGCGGCCCGAACTCACGCGTCCTTATAGGATCTGGGGCTACCCCTGGGTCCCCCTGTGCTTCGTCCTTGCCTATCTGGGCATCGCCCTGGCGACCCTGCTGGCAAAGCCTCTGGAGTCGCTGCTGGGCGCGGGTATCGTGGTTCTTGGTTTTCCCGCCTATGCTTTCTGGTCCAGATGGCAAAAGATCGAGCGATCCTAGTACCTCTTTTGGTTCCGCTATTGGCCGCCCCATTGATTTAGTGTTATGAACAGTTGGTAGGAATCCAGGAGGCAGAAGTCAAAAACGATTACGTAAGAATTAGCAGCGCACCATCCTCGGGACATGAGTGTTTTCAAATTGACTTCCGACTACTGATTTCCGACTTCTGATCACTGACGTCTGGCTACTGACTTCTGACGTCCGGTAATGACCATGGCCATCAGAATCAACCGCGTGTACACTCGGACGGGGGATAAAGGAGAGACGGGACTGGTTGGAGGCAAACGGGTCCCTAAGGACTCGCCCCGGATCGAGGCCTACGGGACCGTGGACGAGCTCAATTCCATTATCGGGTTGGCCCGGGTCTTCAACGCGGAGCGGCTCGAAGAGGGGCCGGCCCACGCCTTTCTGGATGAGATCCTCCGCGGCATCCAGCAGGAGCTCTTCGACCTGGGAAGCGAGCTGGCCACGCCTCCAGAAACCGCCCCAAACCGGACTTCGCGCCTCGGCCAGGAGCATGTCCGCCGGATTGAGGAGATCATCGATCATTGTCAGAAGGAGCTCGAACCACTCCAATCGTTCATACTGCCCGGCGGAGGGCGCATCGGAGCGTACCTCCACCAGTGCCGAACGGTTTGCCGCCGGGCCGAGCGCGAGATTCTACGCCTGTCGCGCATCGAGGAAACCGGTCCGTTGACCCTCCAGTACATTAACCGGCTGAGCGACCTTTTCTTCGTCCTTGCCCGGTGGGTGGGAAAGCACCTGGGGGAGAGGGAATACCTGTGGGAGAGGGGCCTCGAACCGAAACCCGGGAGGGGAGAATAGCAGGGAGGAACCGATGGAGAGCTTGAAGGGGAAAAAGGGGGTCATCTTCGGGGTCGCCAACGACAAGAGTATCGCCTGGGGCATCGCGCGTATGCTGCACGATGTCGGGGCTGATCTCGCCTTTACCTATGCGGGAGAGATACTGGAAAAACGCGTGAGGCCCCTGGCCGAAAGCGTCGGAGCGACAATCGTCCTGCCCTGCGACGTGACCAAGGACGAGGAGATCGAAGAGGTCTTCAAAACGCTCAAGGATACGTGGGGCGGCCTGG
>Ga0326597_10003112_pt1 | contig 24211 bp, 25 predicted proteins | sample RVTome_12_FD_203789 | JGI IMG/M metagenome (GOLD analysis project Ga0326597, IMG submission 203789) | Soil microbial communities from uranium-contaminated site in the Upper Colorado River Basin, Wyoming, United States - RVT100D185 | ecosystem: Environmental > Terrestrial > Soil > Contaminated >... | reverse complement strand
TTCCGGGTCCTCCGAGCGGCCAACGGCGAGGAGGCGGTGGCCCTCTTCCGCGCACATTCCCGCGAGATCGTCGGCGTGATCCTGGACCTGACGATGCCCCAAATGGATGGCGTGGCGGCCTTCGAGGCGCTCCGGCGGATCCAGCCCGACGTCAACGTCATTCTCAGCAGCGGATACGACGAGGAGGAGGCGACCGAGCGCTTCGGGGGTCGGGGCCTGGCCTGCTTCCTGCAGAAGCCTTACGAGCTGGACACCCTCAAGGCGCGGCTCGAGAGGGTGAGAGTGTTGTAGGCGGTGATCCCGCCCCTTTCGGAGCGGGATCGGTTCGGTCGTCTACGACTTCTTGGCTTGCGCCCTTGCGCGCACGACGGCATAGCCAAGGTTGTTCTGGTTCCAGGCGGCCACCTTCGAGTACAACCTGGCCGCCTCGGCCTTGTCGCCCTTCCGCTCCTGCGCGACGGCCGTGTAGAAGAGATCGTACGCACTCTCCGGGTCGGCCTTCGCGAAGTGAGCCAGGGCCTGGTCATTGTGGCCTTGCTCGAGCTCGAACATGCCTAACACGCCCTGAAGGGCCCGCTCCTCGGCGGGGTTCTTGCTAGCGTCCACCATGGCCTGGCACTTCGTGACCAGGGCCTTGGCCGAGTCAAACTCGTGGACCGCGGTCAGGATACGGGTGCGCGCCAGCATCATCCGCAGGCGGGCCGCTTCCTTGGTAGCGGTGGGAAGCGCGGTCTCCTCCACCAGGCGGGACGCCGCCTCGATGTGCCTGACGGAGCCCGCGAGGTCGCCCGACTCGGCCAGGATGAAGGCCGCCTGCTCGTGGGTGCCAATCACGGTGGGGACGAGGTTCTCCTTCTCCGCGAAGGCGCGCTGCTGCTCGATCGTCTTCAGGGCTTCCGCCACGTTGCCCTCGTGGACGTAGGAGGTCGTGGTCCAGAAGAGCGAGCCCGTCTGGCCGTTGACGTTCGGGGCCTGGTCGAACTCACGCTGGTAGGACTGGCGGCCCTTGGCGTAGTCCCCCTTGAAGACGTCGTTGTGGCCGATCCCGGCGAGCGCGCTGCTGAACTGGGGGTCCTTCTCGAGCGCCTTCTGATACTGCGCGATGGAGTCGTCATAGCGGCCCATCTTCATGAGGAGCTCGGCGTAGGAGTCGTAGGGGTTGGGAGAGCCGGGGCGCAGGCTGATGTACTGCTTGAACGCCGCTTCCGCCGCCGTGTAGTCGCCGAGCCGGGACTGGGCGTAGCCGATCCCGTTGTAGGCGGAGGCGAACCGGGTGTCCAGGGCGACCGCCTTCTCGTAGTGCCGGAGAGCGGCGCCGAGGTCCGCCGGAGAGTCTCCGAGGAAGTTCCCCGCCAGCTGTGCTACCCGCTTGTCGTTCGGATAGAGCTTCAGCAGCTCGTCGCCATGCTGCTTGGCCTTGGGCAGGTTCCCGTCGAACTGCGCCTCCTGGGCCAGGATCCAGAGGCGCTCGCCCGGCGACACCTTGGCCGCTAGGACGACCGCCTTGTCCAGGTTCTGACGGAGGACGTTGAAGCCGCCTCCCGCGAAAGCGCGGTAGGCGTAGGCCATGGCGAAGTTCGGGTCCTTCTGGATGGCTTCGTCCAGCAGAAGCGCCGCCGCCGTGGTCTCCTGATTGTCCATCTTCTCCCGGGCTTGCTGGAAGAGGGCCAGGGCCGGCTTCGACGAGGTGGTGATCGAAAGCTCGCCCGTCTTCGTCTGGGCGAGAAGCGTGGCCGGTGTCAGAAGGAGCGCCAACGCGCCCGCCGCTGCCACGGAGAGACGTAGTGAGAGTTTCCTGTTCATCTTGTACAACCGCCTTTGATGGAATCGGGGTCCCCATTTACGCCGAGGGCGAGGGGACGGCACCGCGGGTGACCGGCACGGGATCCCGACCCCGCCTGTCACCTTGGGAATGTTGTCGGCAACATCCACGTTAGGCCCGGAACTCCGGAAGTCAAGACAAATCACTGTCCAGACATCGACCACCGGCCCGCGATATCCTGTCGTCGCAAACCCTCAGATGAGAACAGTCCCCGCCGTGGCCGCCCTCTTGTCCCTGGCCGCGCCCACGCCCGCCCCTCTCGTCAGGGAGCCCAAGACCGGTGTCACCTTCGAGGCGAAGGTGGGCGACATGTCCCTTCTGGGGGTCGGGCTGCGGACGAAAACGTTCCTCAGATTCAAGGTCTACGTGCTCGGCCTCTACGTTGCGGACTCGGCCTTGTCGGGTCCCCTCACTGTCCATAGAGGAAGGGTCGGGACCCGGGCGTTCTACCAGGACCTCATCGCCGGCGACTTCGAGAAGCAGTTCGTGCTCAAGCTCGTGCGGGACCTCTCGGCGGAACAGATCCAGGGAACCTTTCGCTCGCACATGCCGTCGGCGGACCCGAGGCTGCTCGACCAGTTCGTTTCCTATTTCGGCGCGACGAAGGCTGGGCAGGACTGCGTCCTGCATTGGGTGCCGGGCGGGAGGCTGGAGGCGACGGTGGGCGGCGTGGCCAAGGCCCCGATTGCCGACAAGGCCTTCGCGGACGCCGTCTTCGCCATCTGGCTGCGCGACAGGCCAGCCGAGGACCCGATCCGAAGGCAAGTGGTGTCGCGGGCGAGACAGCTGCTGAAATAGCAATCTTCGGGTTGGACGGTCTCCAGTTTGTGCTTGCGTTCTCAGGGGAATAGGCGCATCCTAAGTATTCCGTAGTCCGCTTTCCTGAGCGCTGTCGACGCAAGTCCCGTCTCCCGACAGCTCACCAAAGCAGTTCTGAATCGTTGGGAGGGAGGCCTCCATGAAGGACTCCGTGTCGAGTCGCCGGCTCAGTGTGTTTCCGGTGGTCGCGGCCCTGTCGGTCGTATGGGTCGTCTGTTCCATCTTCATTCCGTACGGCTTCCCCTGGACGGGTCTCGCGTGGGGGGCCTTGGCGCTCTCGGTCGCGCTCTGGCGGGTGAGGAGCAGCGGAACCCGCTCGATCGCGCAGATTCTCCGTGAAGTCGACGCCCCGCCGGAGCCGGCGATGGCCAGGAAGACTCTGCGTCTCCCGGCGCCGACGATGTGGGCGTACATTGCCTGCCTGAGCCTGTGGCCTGCTCTCACGTTTGCCGAAACGCCCGGTCCGGCAAACCTTTCCGCGTGCAAGAGCGGCTGGTCGACTTGCGATCGGTCCCGACTGACCCTGATGGAGATCACGGAAGTGGCCCTCGCCGGGCGCGCGCGCAACGTTGCGAACTGCAGGAACGGCCTCACGCTTTGCGATCTGGATAAGCTGAGCAAGGCGGAGGCGACCTCGGTGGCCGTCGCCTTGTACGACCGGAACGTGTCGAACTGCAGGGACGGCCTCCGCCCCTGCGACCATTCACAGCTCACGCCGTCGGAGGGACGTGAAACGGCGATGGCCGAGCATCGGCGGCAGCTCTCCAACTGTAAGGACGGTATCGGAGCCTGCGACCCCTCCACGCTCACCGAGCTGGAGGTGGCCGACGTGGTGCGGTCCCTGCGCCGGCGCGCCGTCTCCGATTGCAGGGACGGCATCGGGCGCTGCGACCATTCGGAACTGACGGGCCCGGAAGCAACGGAAGTGGCGCGAGCCGAACGCCAGCGCAACGTCTCGAATTGCCGGAACGGTTGGGACGAATGCGACCGCTCCCGGTTGAACGAGCGAGAAGCCGCCGAAGTGGATGTCGCGGTCCACGCTCGCAACGTTTCGGATTGCATGGAGGGTCGAGACAGCTGCGACTACTCCCTGCTCAATGCGTCGGAATCCAAGGCCCTCACCAGCGCCGAGCGCGTGCGCAACTACGCGGCGTGTCTCAACCGTCGCGGATACTGCGATCGCTCGCGGCTTACGCCATCCGAGGCTGCCTCCATTCCCACGGAGGTCCGGTAGGCCTGGTCGCCGAGCCGAACCGCCAAGATCACTCGTTCATACCAAGGAGATAGACGCCATGAAAGTACGTCCGCTTCACGACCGCCTGATGGTCCGCCGCATCGAAGAAAAGGAGACGGCCAAGGGGGGCATCATCATCCCCGACTCCGCCAAGGAGAAGCCCCAGGAGGGCGAGGTCCTTGCCATCGGGAACGGCAAGATCCTCGAGAACGGGACGAAAGTCGCCCTGGACGTCAAGGTGGGCAACAAGATCCTCTTCGGAAAGTACTCCGGGACCGAGATCAAGATCGACGGCGAGGACGTCCTCATCCTGCGCGAGGACGAGGTCCTGGCCGTGCTGGCGTAGTCGTCCCCCGAACACATTCTAGGAAGTAGGCAAGAAGATGGCGAAGCAGATCACGTACGGTGACGAGTCCCGGCAACAGATCCTCCGTGGGGTCAACCGCCTGGCGGATGCGGTCAAGGTGACGCTCGGTCCCAAGGGCAGGAACGTCGTCCTCGACAAGAAGTTCGGATCGCCCCTGATCACCAAGGACGGAGTGACGGTGGCGAAGGAGATCGAGCTCAAGGAGCCCCTCGAGAACATGGGGGCCCAGATGGTGCGCGAGGTCGCGAGCAAGACCTCCGATGTGGCCGGCGACGGCACCACGACCGCGACCGTGCTCGCCCAGGCGATCTACCGGGAGGGCAGCAAGAACGTCACCGCGGGCGCCAACCCCATGGAGCTGAAGCGGGGCATCGAGATGGCGGTTCTGGCCGTCACCGAGGAGCTGAAGAAGCTCAGCAAGCCGGTCAAGGGCAAGATGATCGCCCAGGTGGGCACCATCTCGGCCAACAACGACGAGACCATCGGGAACATCATCGCGGAGGCCATGGAGAAGGTCGGGAAGGACGGGGTCATCACCGTCGAGGAAGCGAAGTCCATGGAGACCTCGCTCGAGGTCGTGGAAGGGATGCAGTTCGACCGCGGGTACCTGTCCCCCTATTTCGTGACCGACCCCGAGCGGATGGAGTGCGTGCTCGAGAACGCCCTCGTCCTCATCCACGAGAAGAAGATCTCGAGCATGAAGGACCTGCTCCCCGTTCTGGAACAGGTCGCGAAGCTCGGCCAGCCACTGCTGATCATCGCCGAGGACCTGGAAGGGGAGGCCCTCGCCACCCTGGTCGTGAACAAGCTCCGCGGCACCCTGCAGGTGGCGGCGGTGAAGGCCCCAGGCTACGGCGACCGTAGGAAGGCCATGCTCGAGGACGTCGCGATTCTCACCGGGGGCAAGGCCATCACCGAGGACCTCGGCATCAAGCTCGAGAACCTCAAGCTGGACGATCTCGGCAAGGCCAAGAAGATCACCATCGACAAGGACAACACCACGATCGTCGAGGGCGCGGGCAAGAAGAAGGACATCGAGGGCCGGGTGAAGCAGCTCCGCACCCAGGTCGAGGAGACGACCTCCGACTACGACCGCGAGAAGCTCCAGGAGCGCCTCGCCAAGCTGGTCGGCGGCGTGGCCTTGATCAAGGTGGGGGCGGCCACCGAGACCGAGATGAAGGAGAAGAAGGCCCGGGTCGAGGACGCGATGCACGCGACCAAGGCGGCAGTGGAAGAGGGGATCGTCGCCGGGGGGGGCGTCGCTCTCCTGCGCTGCGTGAAGGTGGTGGAAGCCGTGAAGGCCTCGGGCGACGAAGCCGTGGGCGTGAGCATCATCAAGCGCGCGCTGGAGGAGCCCCTGCGCCTCATCTCCGCCAACGCCGGTCACGAAGGGGCCGTCGTCGTGGGCAAGGTCCGGGAGATGAAGACGGATGAGGGCTTCAACGCCCTCACCGAGAAGTACGAGAACCTGGTCGACGCGGGCGTGATCGACCCCACCAAGGTCGTCCGCTCTGCCCTGCAGAACGCGGCCTCCATCGCATCGCTCCTGCTCACCACCGAGGCCATCGTCTGTGAGATCCCCGCCGAGAAGGGGGAGGGCGCCCCGGGTGGGATGCCTTCCGGCGGCGGCATGTACTGACGCCATCCGCCCCTTGCGGCTCTCCCCCGGGGGAGCCGCAAGCCGGCGGCTTGGGGACCATCCGATCAGTTGGCGGGCCGCCCCTGGTTCCCGTGCTTAGGTTTCGCCCCGCACGATACGACCGAGATATTCGGTGAGCGCGGGCACGTCGACACGGAGCGGTCCTTCACGCTGATACCGCACGAGCCCGCGACGGCGGAGCCGTCCCAACGTGACCGTGACGTGTGAGCGGCTCATGCCGGCGATCTGGGCCAGCTCGTTGTGGCTCACCGACAAGGTCACCGTGTTCCTGCGGTCGATGTGGCCGTCGCGCGCGCCCGATGTGCCGAGACGAAGCATCAGGCGGCCGAGCCGCTGCTCCGCCCCTCGATGCGCGAGCACCTCGACCCGATGCTCGGCGTCTGTCAGCCGCAAGCACAAGGTGCACACCAACGCCTCGAGCGCCTCACGGCTCTGACGCAGGTGGCCCAGGAACTGACTCAGCTTGATCTCGATCGCTTCACACCCGATCAGGGCAGAGGCCGTGGTTCCGCGGGTACGGCTTCGAGTGGTACACAGGCACAACTCGCCCAAGGACTGGCCGGCCTCGACCGTGCGCAGGAGAACCGGCCGCTGCTCGGGCGTGGCGGTCATGACCGCGACTCGGCCCCGTCGAAGGAAATAGACACGATCGGCAGCGTCGTCCGATTCCCACAGGTGCGTGCCCTTCGCGTACCGCCGAACGCGCCCCAGCGAACCGTCGCGCGGCAGATGATCCAGCGTGATGCCGGTCAGCGCCTCGCAGTCGAGATGATGAGGGAACTTTGGCGTGTGCATGGCGCAAGTCTAGGGGCGTCATGCCTGCGCGGCGGCGCAGTGCGAAACCCTCCCCGTCCGTAGCTCTAGCCGAGCGGTAGATGGCCTAATTTACACAGTGAGCAGGGGATTGCAAGTTCGCCCGCGAACATCGTCGCCGTCTTCGAGGCAGCCAATGTCCAGGACTCGCAGGAAGATGGGGCCGCCCTGGTCTCGGAAGACCCGCGGGGGCGCTCCGGAAGCAGGGGCCAGGGCGCCGTCCACCGTAGAGTGTCAGACAAGCCCCGCACCTCTCGACTCCCTTCGTCCCCTTCGGGTAGTTGGTACTTTGCAGAAAGAGCCTGCCGTGGCCACTCTCATGCGCTCGCGGAAGCGCGGGTAGGTTCGCTCCCCGTCCGCTCTGGGACCGAAAAGAGGCGTGGCCCCTTCTGACCGGTTGACACGGGTCTTGCTGACGGGTTGGCTCGCGTCTTGCTGTACGGAAGGTCAGCGACCGCGGCGGCCGGGTCAGGATCGACGGCGATGAAGCGGACGCGCGGAGGAAAGACATGGACATGGCATCGACGAACTTTCTAGTGACCCTGATCATCGGCGGCATCGTCGGTTGGCTGGCGAGTATCCTGATGAGGACCAACGCCCAGATGGGGATCCTGGCGAACGTCATCGTGGGCGTCGTTGGATCTTTCGTCGGGGTTGCCGTGGCGAATGGCTTGGGAGTGCGTGCTCACACCACGCCTGCGGCGTGGATCGTCGCCGTGCTCGGCGCCGCGCTGCTCATCGCAGTTCTCCGGGCGCTGGGCGTCTTCAACAGGTTGGCCTCGGTCCGCTAAGGCAGTTGCACGCTCGGTCCGCGGTGGGGCGCCGGCGCAGGCCGGCCGCCCCAACGCGGGGCTGATTGCCAGCCCGTTCGTGTGGCGGCACGGGTAGCGAGGAGTAGAGGTAACGATGAAGAAGGCTCTTCCCGCGCAGTCAGTGTTGCTTGCTAGCGCTCTCGTCCTCGGTCTGCTCAGTGCACCTCTCGTGTCCCGTGCCTCGGCCGCGGCCGCCCCGGTTGCCCATGGAGCGGCTTCGGACCCGAAACGAGCAGAAGTCAGCCGCGCCCAGCCTGGCTTCAATTTCTTCAGCGTGGAGCAGGACATCGAGATCGGACGTCAGTCCGCCGCGGAGGTCCAGCGGCAGCTGCCGATGTTGAACGATCGGTCCGTGGACCGCTACCTTGGCCGGATCGTGGAGAAGTTGGCCGCGGTGGCTCCGGGCGCGCGCTATCCGTACCAGATCAAGGCCGTCAACGCCTCCGAGATCAACGCCTTCGCCCTCCCCGGCGGCCCGATGTACGTGAACCGCGGCCTCTTGGAGGCGGCGCGAAGCGAGGCGGAGCTGGCCGGCGTCCTGGCCCACGAGCTGTCCCACGTGGCCCTGCGCCACGGCACCCACCAGGCTTCGAAGGCCTACCTCGGCCAGGCCGGCCTCGGCATCCTGGGCGGGTTGCTGGGGAAGAACGGCGGCAACACCGCGCAGATCGTGAACGCGATCGGCGGCCTCGGGTTGAACGCGGCCTTCCTCAAGTTCGGCCGCGACGCCGAGTACCAGGCCGACCAGCTCGGAGCAGAGATCATGGCTCGAGCGGGGTACAACCCTACGGCCATGGCCGACTTCTTCCAGCTGCTCCGCGGGCAGCAGGGCCGTGATCCCGGCAAGCTGGAGCAGTTCTTCAGCGACCATCCCCCCTCTGCCGACCGCGAGGCCCGCATCCGGCAACAGGCCCGCACCCTGGGCCCGATACGGTCTCGGGAGGTGGGCGGCTTCAAGCAGGTGGCGGCCGGGCTACGGCGGCTGCCCGCCGCCCCCTCGCGGCAGGCGCAGCGACGCCCAGAGAACCCGCGGGAAGAAGACCGACGCGACACCCGACCAGTCGAAGTGCGCGTGGAGCGGCCTTCCTCCCACTTCGAGAGGTTCGAGCAGCGGAACGGTTTCTTCACCATCGAGCACCCCGACAACTGGCGGGCCTACGCCTCCGACTCTGGATACGCGGTTTCCATAGCGCCCGAGGGGGGTGTCGTAGAGACGGCAAACGGCCAGCAGGCCATGCTCTACGGGGTCATCGTGAACCACTACGCGCCCTTCGACGAAACGGACCGCCGGCGCGGGAGCCTGGAAGACGCCACCGACGACCTCGTCCGCCAGATCACCCGATCGAACTCGTACCTGCGCACCCAGGACGATTCGCCACGGAGGGAGCAGATCGACGGGGCGTCGGCCTTGTCGGTCGTGCTCTCCGGCCGCTCGCCGGTCACGGGGGAGGAAGAGCGGGTGACCGTGTTCACACGGAGCCTGCCCGATGATCACGTCATCTACGCCCTCTGCATCGTCCCCGGCCGTGACTACGACTCCCTGGCCCGGACCTTCTCACAGATGATGCGGACGCTGCGCATCAACGACGAGGCGGCCCACCGCGGAGCGCGGACTCCTGATCTTTCGGCCGTGCGGAGGGGGCGGACCGGCGGTTCCTAGAACACGAATCAGGGAGGACGAGATGTCAGTAGCGAAGGTCTCCGAGATCAGCGCGACGTCGACGAAGAGCTTCGAGGATGCAATCACCGAGGGAATTGCCAGGGCGAACAAGACGCTCCGCAACGTCCGCAGCGCGTGGATCAAGGAGCAGCAGGTACGGGTGAGCAAGGGCTCGATCACCGAGTATCAGGTCAACATGATGATCACCTTCGTGATCGACGACTAGGCGGGCGGGCGGGAAGCTCCTCCCGTGCACTCGGCTGGTGGTCGGCCTGGCGGCTGACTATTCCTTCCGGGCGAGCAGGATGCCGCCCACGATCGCGCCGGCCAGCCCGGCCCAGAGCGGGATGTTCACCCTCTCGTTGTCCTGCACCTCGATCTTGATGGGCCCGATACTCGCCTTTTCGGTGGTCTTCGTGTAGCTGAATCCGCCATAGGCCATGGCCAAGACGCCCAGGGCCGAGAGCACCGCCCCCAGGAGCTTCGTGCCTTTCATATTTGCCTCCCCGCGACGCGCCGGTGTCTTCTCCGACCGTCAAGCATGGCTGTCTACTGGACCTTGAACTTTTCGGTCCCTGCCGAAACACCGTTCAAGACGATCTCGACTTTGTAGTCCCCCGTGGGCCAGCCGTCCCCCGGACCGTTGGGCCTGGATACGTGGAACTCGGTGACCGCGGGGCCGCTGGGCGCGATGGTCTGGGTGGCTTCGTTGATCCGCTGGCCGTCCCCGTAGCTCCAATGGGCGACAAGAGTGGCGGTGGGGGCGGAACCTACGGAACCTACCGTCTTGACCGCGACGTAGAAGGTGTCGCCGGGACGGAAGGTGTCCGTCTTGTCGGCGATGGTCTTGTCCGTGGCGACGCTCCGTCCCACGTCGATGTCGGCGACGGTCAGGGCGCTCTGTGTGGCGGGTGGGCGAGCCGCCGAGCCTGAGCAGCCGAGCAGCGCCAGGGCCGAAACGATAACAACGACCGTAGACAGCATTGCCTTCCTCCTTGAGCTCATTCCGGAATCCGCAGTTGCTGGCCCGGATAGATCAGGTCGGGGTCCTTGATGAGATCGCGGTTCGCCTCGTAGATCCGGCGCCACTGCTGAGCGCTACCATACTGGCCGCTGGCGATCTTGGACAGGCTGTCTCCCTTGACCACGACGTACGTGTGCGTGTCCACGGAACCCACCGGGGACGAGTCGCCATCCGCCTGAGGTACCGGCGGAGGTGCCGGTGCCGTCGATGTGCCGCCGCTCCGGACGCTCGAGAAGTCCGGTTTGGCCTTTTCCTTCTTCCAGTAGTCGAAGATCCCCATGTCTTCCCTCCTCAAGATGTGCAACTCGGCCCGGAGCCGCGACCCCTCTCATCGGGTTCTCCTGTTGCGGCAAAAGGCGTCGCGACGTGACGGAGGCTGCGCTCGTTGGCGCGTACTGCCAAAGGAATGCCTCCATTGTGAGCTGGAGCAAGCAGCGTGCCACCCCGGCGTGGGTAGATCGGGTACTGCACCTGCCGGGCTCCGGGGCCACATGCGGCCAGAAGGGAGGGACCGGGAGCCTTTCTCCGAAGCTACTTTCCACATTGTTCCTCCGAACCGCCACGGATCGAAGAGCCCCTCGTTCACGTAGAGCCGGAACTGCTCTCTGCGGCATGGCACGAAGCGTGAAATAGAGAGGGGAAAGGCTGAAGCCGCCTCTCTGATCGAGACAAGGCGAAGATTTTGAGGAGGGGGAGTGAACCAGGGACACGTTGAAGGGTGAATGGGGCAACTCGCAGCAGGCACGGGAATCAGCCCAACCATCCGAGATGGCCCTGATCTTGCTAGAGATGAGGAAGTGCCGGATGTCGTCGACGGCACACGAGCAAGAATCGAGGAGTTCCATGAATGACCGCACCGCGTACTCCACCTGGATATTCTGCTTTCTGGCCGGTGGTTTCGCCGGCGCCAGCGTCGCCCTGCTCCTCGCTCCACAGTCGGGCAAGGCCACACGCGAGGCGATGCGGAGCAAGCTGCGTGAAACCGCCGACTCCGCCCGTGGGTTGCAGGGCCGGGTTGTCCGGCGGGGCGAGGAGGTCCGGGACGAGGCTGCACGCCGGGTGGGCGCGGCGGCCTCCGCCCTCGCCGGCAACGGCGCCGACGAGGGCGCCTCCTCCGTCTGAGCTGTACAAGCGTGGGAAGTGCCCGGGCTCGACGAACAGCTCCGCATCCAGGACCGAACCGCGCAGGCGATGAAGGGGCTGCGGCACGAGCGCGGCGCGCTGAGCCTGGAGACCCTCGAAGCCCGAGCGGTATTCGATGGCGACGTGCTGGCCGATCTCCGCCCGAACGAGAAGAATCGGACGAAGGAGCTGATCGAGGACTTCATGATCGCGGCGAACGGTGCGACCACGAGGTACCTCGAACAGAAGGGGTTCCCTTCGTTGCGACGAGTCCTGCGCTCGCCCAACCGCTGGGAGCGGATCGTCAAGCTGGCCGCGGACCTAGGCGAGCGGCTGCCACCTTTGCCCAGCGCCCGCGCGCTCGAGGAGTTCCTCAACAAGCGCCGTCGGGCAGATCCGGCGCGGTTCCCCGATGTCTCCCTTTCCGTGGTCAAGCTCCTGGGCTCGGGCGAGTACGTGGTGGAACTTCCCGGCCAGCGAGCAGACGGGCACTTCGGTCTCGCCGTGAAGGACTACACCCACTCCACGGCGCCGAACCGGCGATACCCGGATCTCGCGACGCAGCGGCTCCTGAAGGCGGCGATGGCCGGGAGCCGGTCGCCGTACGGCGACGAGGAGCTGACCGCGCTGGCCCGGCACTGCACCGAGCAGGAGGATGACGCGGCCAAGGTCGAGCGGCAGGTGCGCAAGTCCGCGGCCGCGATACTGCTGGCCTCGAGGATCGGCGAGCGGTTCGAAGCCATCGTGGCCGGGGCGTCGGAGAAAGGCACATGGGTTCGCATCCAAAGGCCCGCCGTGGAAGGAAAGCTACTGCGCGGATTCGAGGGCCTGGATGTAGCCGATCAGGTCCGGGTGGAGCTCGACCACACCGATGTCGAGCGCGGCTTCGTCGACTTCGTTCGGTCACACGAGGCTGCGCCGAGGCCCTGAGGTGCCGCTTGCGTGTTGAGTCCCCCCACGAACCGGACCGGGCCCTTGGAAGAGAGGCCTCGCGGCCGGCGATCATCGTCCGAGCCAGTAAGGGTCTGGCCTGGACAATCGACGCCGCGACGAGCAGCCCCAACAGAATCGCGCCGAGTAGACTTCTAAGCCGAGTTCCGACGTAAAGCCCGCCCGCGGAGCCGGGTCCTGCGCGGGATTTCGGGAGGCTCGAGCGGCTCGGACAATTGAGCCGTATTGATCAGACTTAGCGAGCCTCGGCGCGCATGCTGGCAGCGACTCGGGATCCCGAGTCTTGAAAAGCTCAGATGAGGGGGGCGAGGGTAAGCACCACGCATACCGATAGCCAATCCCCGCACCGTGCGCCAGCAAGGAGAAAGAGGACATGAAGTTAACCGTATTCATCGCGGGGCTCTGCATCAGCGTAACCCCCGTTGCATCAGGCCAGGCCTTCGCCCAGACCACCCAGACCGAGACGAAGTACGTGACCGTCGACGGAGAGGTGGTCCGCTACGAGGCGGGACGAGTGATCGTGATCCGGGGAGCGGACAACAAGGAAATCACCTACACCCTCTCGCCCAGCATCGTGGTGCCGGTTGAGGTCAAGGTCGGTCGCCGGGTCATGCTCTACACCGAGCCCGGCAAGGACGGGGCAACGCAACTGGTCTCGCGTGTCACAACGACCAGCGTCACTTCCGACGGCAACGTCAAGCGCACCACCGAGGATACCCGGACCCTGCCCTCCGGTGCGACCACCCGCACGACCACCACAAGCATCTCCGGAAGGGTCGAGGCCTACGAAGCGGGCAAGACTCTGACCATCACACGGCCTGACGGGAGCAGGGTCACCTACGTGATCAACGACAAGTCGATGGTGCCGGCCGACCTGGTGATCGGCAAGACGGTCTCCATCCTGCCGCTCACCAGCGGCTCGGGCGAGCCCGTCGCGCAGACCATCACCTACACCACCACAACCAAGACCGAGACGGTCCCCAAGAACTGAAGACCGTCTAGAACCCAGGGAGCCCCGGGAGCGATTTCCCCGGGGCTCTTCTCGGGCAGTTGTTTGCGACTGATATTCGCGGCAGCGACGCTCCTGGTCCTCGCGGATGGTCGAATTTGTGAAGGACGGCGGGAAACGAATGCGAGACCGGAGTAAGGAACACGAGGCCGCGGGCGGCCGGCGGCGTTCACTTCAATCGCGAAGCACAACCGTGAGAAGGGCGCTATGGACCTGCAGACCGCCGTTGTAGTGAATGAAGCCCATCTTCCGGAACCGATTCATGAAGTAGCTCACCCGCGAACGCGTCGTGCCCACCATCGCGGCCAGCGTCTCCTGGCTCACCTTCGGGATCACGGTCTCCGGTCTCGATTCCTTGCCGAAGTGCGCGAGGAGCAGGAGAATCCGGGCGAGTCGCTTCTCGCTGGAATTGAAGAGCTGGTCCACCAGGTCCTCTTCGATCCGAACGTTGCGAGACAGCAGATACGCGATGAAGAGCTCCGCGAACTCCGGCTCTACATGGAGCAAGCGCACCATGGCACTCTTGCTTACCCGGACGATGCTGGTCGGCTGAATCGCGCTTGCGGTGGACATGCGGAGGGGTTGGGCCGCCAGGCAGCCTTCGCCAAAGAAGCTCCCGCGCTCCAGAACGCCGATGACGGCTTCCTTTCCTCGCGTGGAGACGACCGTGAGCTTGACCTTGCCGGTGTGTATGTAGAACACGGCATCGGCCGTGTCTCCTTGGGAAAAGACCACCTGGTCGCTCCGGTACTCCCGTTTTGTCTTGCCGTTCTCGATCCTCGTGAGGAAAGCCTTCGGATCGAAGGCGAGAGCGGTGTCGTTGCCCATGCCCCCCCTTTCGGGCCCCGATTTTCGCAGAGCCAGAGAATCGCTCCGCTACCCCCGGCCCAGAACTGATTCTAGGCGGCAGCCCTCGGAAAGCAAGAGTGTGCGCTAACAACGCGTCAAGTCGAGTGTCGTCAGCAAGATACGTTCGCGATCCTCCGCCGTGAGCAGAACTGAACAGACCGTCCAGCCTGGACCAGATACTTTCCCATCGTTTCCAAGAGCGAAAGGTGGCAGTCCAAGATGCTCATCGAGTCGCTTTCGGCCCCCGAAGTCGTGTCCGACACTAGTAGCGCGAGCATCGAGACCGCGATGGACTCGCGGCGCCGCGGGAGGACCGACTCCCCGACGGAGCCTCTCCATCTCGCCCCTGCGAAGGGGGGGCTCCGCAACGTGGCACCCGCATTGGAGACCAGGAGCAAGATCGGCGCTTTGTGGGGCGAGCGACGCAAGGCGGACCGCTTCGGACAGCTCATTGGCGCCTCCCCGCCCATGCAGAGGGTGTACGACCTGATCAGCCGCGTGGCGCCCACGGAGGCAAGCGTCCTGATCGCGGGCGAGACCGGCACCGGAAAGGAGGTCGTCGCGCAGGCGATCCATTCCCTCAGCCACCGCAGCAAGGAGGCGTTCCTTCCGCTGAACTGCGGGGCCGTGTCCGCCGCCCTGATCGAGAGCGAGCTATTCGGCCACGAGCGCGGCAGCTTCACCGGTGCCGACCGCCTTCACAGGGGCTATTTCGAGCGCGCCGATCAAGGGACTTTGTTCCTCGACGAGATCACCGAGATGCCCAGCGATCTCCAGGTCCGGCTGCTTCGTGTGCTGGAGACGTCTGTGGTGGGCCGCGTGGGAGGAACCGAGACGCTCGAGCTCGACGTCCGCATCATCGCTGCCACAAACCAACGGCCCGAGGAAGCGATTGCGGCGGGCCTGCTCCGTGAGGACTTGCTCTACCGCCTGAACGTCTTCCCCCTGACGCTTCCGCCGCTGCGTGAACGCGGTGAAGACGTGGTGCTGCTGGCCGATGAGTTCCTGGGTGATCTGAACGTAGCCGAGGGGACCTCCAAGAGGTTCACGGCGGGGTGCCTGGAGCGGCTTCGCCGCCACGCCTGGCCAGGCAACGTACGCGAGCTCCGGAACGTGGTCCATCGTGCATTCATCCTGGCCGAGGAGAACGTCGGAGTGGATTGTCTTCCGCTCCCTCCGCTCAGCAACGTCAGGGGTGAGACGTCGCGAGCCACCGAGGGGTTTGGCGCTTCGAGCTTGGTGACCCGACTGGGCACGCCCCTCGCGGAGGCGGAGCGCAGGCTCATCCTGGCCACCCTGGATTACTGCGGAGGTTGTAAGCAGAAGGCCGCCCAGACCCTCGGGATAGGCCTGAAGACCCTCTACAGCCGCTTGCGGGAGTACAAGGCAAGGTTGGCCGACCGGGCGCCACGTGGCCCCGGTCTCCAGCTTGGAGAATCGGGTTCAGCCAGGTATCTCGCGCTGTGACCGAGCGGGTGCAACGACCCGGGCAAACGCAGGGCCGCCGAACTGTTCGCCAGGGCTTACCAGATCGATCCTGGCGTGCCGACGATGAAGTAGGCCCGGACGCCGCCGCCGTTGCCGACGCTCGCGCCCAGCGATCGCCCAGGGAGGTTGGCCAGGCGCTCGAGCCGGCGGGCGATGTGCGCACCCCATGAGCAGAACTGAACAGACCGGACAGGGTGGACCTGCTAGCTTACCGTCGGCTTCGCTTTCAGGAGTGAAGAGCAAGGAGTCCAACATGCTCACTATCCTCGTCGTGATCGCCATTCTGATGCTGTTGGGTGCCCTCCCCGCCTGGCCTCACAGCCGGGGGTGGGGCTATGCCCCGAGCGGCGGCCTGGGCCTGGTCGTGCTGGTCTTGCTTGTCCTGCTCCTTTCAGGTCGACTATAGGTGCTCCTCGGGCGGCCGCCGGGGGTCATGGCCGAGGACACGTTGAACTGGGGCGGCGCTGCGCCGGACAGATGACTTCCTGCGAGTTGGGCGCGAGATGCCGCGTGGGCGGTGGCTGTAGAGGCGAAAGGGGCATGCCATGACGATCACATTGCCGGGGCTGATCTTTCTACTCGTAGTCGCGGCCATATGTGGAGCGGTCGGCCGAGCGATCGTGGGGGAAATTCGCGGGGGGCTCATCGTCTCCATCGCCGTCGGCTTTGTCGGAGCCCTCCTTGGGCCGTGGCTCGCTGTCCAGCTGAAGTTGCCGGAGCCTTTCATGCTTCACATCAGCGGGCAGTCCTTCCCGGTTCTCTGGTCGATCATCGGCGGCGCCCTGTTCGTGGCGATCATCCACCTCATCTCCAGGCGCTAGTCACTGTGTCGTCGCACTGACTCTGGTTTGGCGGGCTCGTCGCCGCGCTGTGGAAGACGGGCGTGATCGAGCGCGTTGGGCCGGGGTGGACGGGCGATCGGAATCGTGATCGCCGTCGGGCTCGGCTTGATGATCTCAGTCGCCAACAGCGGGAGCAAGGAGACGGTCGAGATCGACGAGAAGCGCTGAGCTTCGGCGGCGCGCGAGGGGACCGGGCGCGGCTCAGCGCCCCCCCCCGATGAACCCGCGATTCCTGCGGCCGGATTCGTGGAGGTGACGACCCCCGACAGGCCGGTGGGAAGGGGAGCAGGCTAGCCGTCGTCGGCGGGGCCGAAGAATTCGCCGATGGGGGCCAGGGTGTCCACGTGGTCGCAGACGATCTTGAAAATGGCCAAGGTGGGCACGGCCAGGAGCGCGCCCGGGATACCCCAGAGAAAGAACCAGAAGAGCAGCCCCACGAAGATGACCACCGGGTTCAGGGTGAGGCGGCGGCCCAGGACCAGGGGCGTGATGAGGTTGCCTTCCAGAAAGCTCACGACCATGTACACCCCCGGCACCGCCAGGGCGTGCCCGAGATCGTCGAAGACCAGCAGCGCGGCCAGGCTTAGGATGCCGATCCCCACCACCGCCCCCAGGTAGGGGATGTAGGTGAGCACGCAGGCGAGCACTCCCCAGAGGACGGGGTTCGGCATTTTCAGCAGCCAGACGCCCACCCCCACTGCCACTCCCACGCCCATGTTGATGAGGGTTACGGTGAAGAGATAGGTGGAGATGTTGTTCTCGATCTCGCGTGCGATCTCGACCGCCCGCTTCTTGTCCTTGAAAGTGGGAAGCACCTTGATGAGCTTGCGCAGGAAGAGGTCCCCCGAGGCCAGCAGGAAGTAGAGGAGCACGCTCACCACGATGGCCTCGCTCACGAAGGCCGTGGTGCCGCCGAAGAGCGCCTGCTTGATCCAGGCGGGGGACTTCATGGCCGACGTTGGCGCCGTGCGCGAGTCTCCCGCGATCGTCCGCTCCACCTGGTCCGCGGTGCGGCTCATCTGCTCCATGGGGAAGCGCAGGGTGCGCAGCTTGCCCTGGATGCGGGTCATGCTGTCCGGCGCCTTGGCGATCCACTCCGTGGCCGGCGTGACCAGGGAATAGAGACCCAGGCCGACTCCCCCCACCAACAGGATCAGCAGGAGCGCGGCTCCCACCGCCTCCGGGATGCGGGCCCGCTTGAGCATCCGGAGGAGCGGGCTCAAGAGGAAGCTGAGAAAGAAGGCAAGCATCAGGGGCAGGAGCAGGTCCCGCGCCACCCGCAGGGTGTGGAAGACGGCCAGCAGGAACAGGCCGGCCAGCATGAACGAGCGGAGGTGCACGGGCTGCACAGGACCAGCAGCCAGGACATGCTGCGGCCCCTCGTCCACCTGTTCCTTCTCCGGCCCGAGGACCGTCTCCACGGGCACCGATCAGGCTCGCCGCGGATCCAGGACCATGAGCGTTCCGCGGGCCGCGATCGCCAGCACGCCCCCCCAAACCGTCACCGCCACGTGCTCCCTTTCCCCTACGGAGACGTGGCAGAGACCCAGATCTGCATCATGAGTTTCCTTGGCCCAGCTTGCCATAAGGCGCTTCTGGTCGGCGAGAGGAAGTAGTGTTCCGGCGTACCCCCTGGCGGGCCGCCACGCTAGCGTCCTATCAGGATCAGAACGCCTGCTGCGATGGCCAGGAAGTTCAGGAGGATGCCCAGGGAAGCGACCAGGGGGACATAGCCCACGAGGCCCATCAGGATCAGCCAGATTCCCAAGAGGAGCATGCCGAGGTTCTTCGTGAAAATGACTCTCATTCTGAAGATCCTCCAGTGAGAGACGGTCGGTTGGGGTTGAGGGTCATGGAGCCGCCTCGGCTCTCGTTTATATGCCGTCGACAACCGCCGACGTCGGTGTGATAGCTCCGAGAACGCCGCGAGGTCCGGCGTCGTCGTGGACGACGTACGTGCGTTCGGTAACGGCGGCATACGAGCCATCGGCCTGACGAAAACGGTACCGGTCCGACCACACCTCTCCGGGGTTCGCGATGGTCGCTCGCTGGAGGGAGGCCTCGACCCGGGCGCGGTCTTCCGGATGGATGCGGTTCACACGCCACGCGGCATCCGTCGCAATCTCCGCGTAACCGAAGAGGGCCTTCAGTCTGTCGTTCCACTCGACCCTGCCGTTGGCCAGGTCCCAGTTCCAAAGCGCGGCCCGGGCGTCACCCTCCGTCCGGTGCCCGCCCTCGCTCTGCTCGAGGGTCGTTCGGGCGGCCGCGACTTCATGCACCATGGAGAACGCGGGCTTCTCGTCAAGCGGTGCCAGTCCCTTCGCTCCGGTCATCCGGGAGTTGTCGGCCACACGATCAGGACGTGGAGGACCGCCTTCGTCGATCATGCAGTTGGCTCGATCCTCATCGAGACGGTCCAGACCACGGCTCGCGGTCGTGGGCACGGGCACGTAGGTCCTCCCGCGCAAAGACCACGTGATGAGCCGTCCTCCGTCCTCTTGTGCCACGTCGCTTCTTGTCATAGCCGCGCCAGTCATCAATGACGAGGGTGACCGTCATGTCGACCTATATCAACCGGAGCTCGCCTCGGCAGGGCCCGCACCCAGGTGGTGCACGGGCCTGCCTGGTCTTGGCTCTTGAAGCGAAACCCAGGGCAATGTAATCGGGTCCAGCCTGGCCCGTCTGTTCAGTTCTGCTCACCCAGGGCGATTGGGCGACGCTCTTCGTGGTTGAGCCCAATTGCACAGACGAGCCGAATCGGAGCGGGTACCGTCCTCGTGAGGTCGTGGTTCTGGTGCAGCCGCTGCTGGTCGTAGCGCTCGTGGTTCTGGTCTTCCACGTCCACAGCGGCAAGGAGCGAAGGACATGATCGTCGCAGCCCCCAGCGGGGCGAGCGCGGCTGCGGAGGTGGCTCCGACTGCAGGCACGCGTCGTGTCGTTCTTCGCCTCCATCCGATCGGTGGTTTGGCTCAGTGGCTCAGGCGGGTCGGGGGGCTCGCCCGCCGTCTACGGCCCGCGGGACTCGCGGTCGCTGGCCGCATGCGCGCCGCCTGGTCGCACCGGGCCGTGCGCATCGCCTGCCCGATCGTCGCGATCCTGATGCTGTTGCCGCCGGCCGCCCTCCTCCATCACGTCTACTTCGACCGCAGGGACCTTCCGGAGCTCGCTCCGTTCATCCTGTTCCAGCCACCCACGACGGGCGAGATCCTCGACGGGAGGGGACAGGTCGTGATCCAGCTCGCACGGGAGTACCGGCGGGTGGTGACGTATGACGAAGTGCCTCTCGTGATGCGTCAGGCCATCCTGGCGGCCGAGGACAAGAACTTCCACTCGCATTCGGGAGTCGACTATGGCGCGCTGCCGCGGGTGATCCTGAAGACGGCCACGCGCTCTCTGGCGGAGTGGAGAAACGGCTCTGGATTGCGGCTGCGGCTGCCCCAAGGTGGATCGACCATCACGCAGCAGCTCGTGCGTGTCTATTTCCTGGGGTACTTGACCGGCCGCCGGAACGACGATGCCGTGTTCGTGCACGGCTTGACGGTGCCGCGGGTCATGTCGGCGGTCTTGGGTGCCCCCGCCACCAATAAGCTCCTTCGGAAGCTGGAAGAAGTGCGCTTGGCGCTCTGGCTCGAGGAAGCGATGCGCAAGCAGTATGGAACGCGAGAGCGGGCGAAGCGCGAGATCTTCGCTCGCTATGCGAGCTTCATCTACCTGGGCAGCGGCCGCTATGGCTTCGGGTCGGCCTCCGAGTACTACTTCGACAGGCCACTGGCCGGCTACAAGATCGAGGACGCCGGACGTGCGGCGCTCCTGGCCGGGATCGGCAAGTCGCCCCGCGACTATGCGCCCGTAGCGGGCAGCTCGCGACCGCTGCAGCGTCGCAATCAGATCCTGGCCCTCATGGCCCGCAACGGCTACATCCCCGAGGAGATCGCCCGGCGGTGCCAAGCCGAGCCGGTCGGCGTCGTCCGTCCCGCGGTAGCGAAGACCGAGGCGCCCGCGGTGATCGAGCACGTACTGGACGAGCTGCAGGAGCACAGCGGCGCGGGCTTTGCGGTGGAGGATTTGTTCGAGGGCAAGATACGAGTGCGTTCCACGATCGATCAGCGGGTGCAGAAGATCGTCAACGAGGCCTTGGAGAACGGGCTCGCTCTCTACGAGAAGCGGCATCCCCGCGCCCGGGGACTCACCCAGGGTTCGGTGGTGGTGCTGGCCAACGCGGACGCGGGGATTCTGGCCGAGGCAGGGGGGCGGCAGCTCTACAACCTTCGCCACAGCCGCTACTCCGACTACAACCGCGTGACCGCCTCTCTACGTCAGCCCGGCTCGGTGATGAAGCCACTCGTGTACCTGGCGGCGTTTCGCAGCGGTCTGACGCTCGACGCCTCTGTTCCCGACCAGCCCATCAGCGTGCCGGTTGGCTCCAGGGCCGACGGGGTCAAGTGGATCTCCAACTACGACGACAAGTTCAAGGGTCTGATCCCCGCTCGCCAGGCGCTGGCCGAGTCCCGCAATGCGGTGGCGGTGTGGATTGCGCAGGACATCGGCATGGGGAAGGTGATCCGGACCTGCCGGGACCTGGGCGTTCGCACCCCCCTGCACCCTTATCTCAGCACGGCGCTCGGCGCGTCCGAGGTCCGGTTGCTCGAGCTCGCGGGCGCTTATCGGGCCATGGCCTCGGGGGTGCGTGCGGAACCGCACGTCATCGCGCGGGTCACCGACAGCACGGGTGCCCTCCTCTACGAAGCACCGGGAGCCGCCGGGGAGATTCCTTTGGGGAGCTTGGCTCTGATCCAGGAGGGGCTTCGCGGCGTGATCCGCCTCCCCGGCGCCACCGCCCACTCTCTCAGCGGAGGGGAGTTCCCGATTCCGGTGATGGGCAAGACGGGTACGACGAGCGAGTTTCGGGACGCGCTGTTCGTCGGGTCCACCTACGGGCCGCAGGGCATCACGGTCGCGGTCCGGATCGGCTTCGACGACAACCGCACGCTGGGAAATAAGGAGACGGGCGGACGCACGGCCCTGCCCATCTTTCGCGAGATTATGTTGCGCTTGTACAAGGATGCCGTGGTCGGGCCGATCCCGCAGTTTCCCCGCGAGATGGAGGACCGGATCGACGCGTACCTGGCCATTCCGGCTGGTCCCGAAACGGCCGGGCCCATCGCCGATCTCGGGCCCGCGGGGCGAGTGGCCTCGATCGAGGTGGGGGCGGCCACAGAGACCGAGATGAAACTGAAATGAACGAGGACACGTTGAAGGGTGAGTGGAGCCAGCTCAGGGGGTGGGTCCGCAAGCGGTGGGGCAAGCTCACGGACGACGATCTCGACCAGATCGAGGGAGACCGGGAGATCCTGGTCGGCAAGCTCCAGGAGCGCTACGGACGGACGCGGGAGCAAGTGGAGCGCTGGTTCGGCGAGTGGCGCGTCGATGGTCAGGGCGAGAGCCCGTAGCACTCGGACGAGGTACATCAACAGGGCGGGGAGGGAGAGCCGTGATACTCTCCCCGCACTGAGCCGCGGGGCCATCCGGCCCCTCCACGTGCTTACGAGGAGGGTACGGATGGTCGAGTGGTCGACCGCGGACCGGGGCCCCCGCGTTCCGCGTTCGCGCTCACCTCTTCTCGAGCCCAACCCCCTTCGGGTACCTCTCCAGAAAGGAGCTCCCGATGCGCCGCCTTCGCGTCAGCATCCTTGACCTCGTGACCAAAGGGCCAACCCGCGCGCTGTGGGGCCGGCTCATGCAGCCCAACTTCGCGAGCATCATGCCGCAAGCGGTCGCGGTCTGGTGCGAGGAGGCGGGCCACGAGGTCCGGTTCGTCTGCTACACGGGGCGCGAGGACCTGAGCCGCGCGGTCCCGCCCGACACCGACATCCTTTTCGTGGCTGCCTACACCCAGTCCGCACAGCTCGCCTATGCCCTCAGCAACGTCTACCGCCAGCAGGGGGTCCGCACGGTGATCGGCGGACCGCACGCCCGGTGCTATCCGGACGACGCGGCCCGCTATTTCGACTACGTGCTGGGCTTCACGGACAAGTCGACCGTGCTGGAGGTTCTCCGGGACTGCGCTCCCCATCGGCCAGAGGGACTCCAGTTGTCGGCGAAACGGCAGCCCTCCCACCTCCCCGGGGTCCAGGAACGCTGGAAGTTCATCGCCCCCACCATCGCCAAGACCCCGATCGTCAAGCTCGTCCCCATGATCGCCAGCCTCGGTTGCCCCTATACCTGCAGCTTCTGCATCGACTCGGTGGTCGACTATCAGGCCCTCGACGGCAACCAGATCCGCGACGATCTCCGCTTCCTCCTCCGGCAGATGCCCCGGCCGCGCGTGGGCTGGCAGGATCCCAACTTCGGGGTGCGTTTCGACGAGATCATGGAGGTCATCGAATCCGCGGTGCCCAAAGGCCGCATCGACTTCGTCGCGGAGAGCAGTCTCTCCCTCCTCTCCGAACCCCACCTGCAGAGGCTCCAGCGGAACGGCTTCAAGGCCATCCTCCCGGGGATCGAGTCCTGGTACGACATGGGCGGCAAGTCGAAGACGGGACGGAACACCGGCCCCGAGAAGATGCGGCAGGTCTCCGAGCACCTCAACACCATCCTGCGCTACATCCCCTACGTGCAGGCCAACTTCGTCCTGGGCCTGGACAGCGACGAGGGCGAGGAGCCCTTCGAGTTGACCCGCAGGTTCGTGGATCTCTGCCCGGGGATCTTCCCGGCTTATTCGTTGCTGTCCGCCTTCGGCCAGGCCGCGCCCTTGAACCTCGAGCTGCAGCGTGCGGGTCGGGTGCTGCCCACCCCCTTCCACTTCCTCGACAACAACCGGGCCACCAACGTCCGGCCGAAGAACTACACCTGGGCCTCGCTCTACGACAACGTCATCGGCCTGCGCAAGCACTCCTTCTCCTGGCGCGCCGTGGGGCGCCGGCTGCAGGCCAACCGGGGCGCCCTCCCGCGCTGGCTGAATGCCATGCGGGCCATCTCGTCGGAGGGCTCGGGAAGGATCCAGTACGACTCGACCGTGCGGCGCCACCTCGAGAGTGATGCCTCGCTCCGCCGCTACCTCGATGGCGAGAGCACCGCCCTCCCGGGTTTCTACGCCGACCAGATGCGGAAGGACCTCGGCTCGTTCTGGGATGCCCTGCCCGAAGGAGCGCTCCGCCACGACCCCAATGCCTATCTGCACAGCCACGAAGCACGGCTGAGCTCGTCGGCCGTGAGCGCTGGCCCCTTCCCAGCGCACGCCGCCCTGGCCACGGGGTAGATTCCGTGCCTCTCCGAACGCGGCGGGCGTGACGCGACCGGGTCCGATCCGAACCGCCGGCTGATCGCCAGAGGAATGGGGGCCGTCAGCCGTGAGGAGAACAGAACTCCGCGTCGACGTCCGGCGCTCGTACGGCGGCTTCGCCCGGGGGCGGGAACGGCTGTCGGAACGTGAAGGCCGCCTGGCTGGGACCGTGCACGCGGAGATGCTCGAGCTTCTCCATCGCCTCCTCGACCGTCGGGAGGTGACCGGCGGGCACCCACCAGAGCACGAGGATGGGCCCGTCCGCGGGCTCGAACCACTGGCGCCGGTCGCGCAGGGGTGCGACGTGCGGGCTGCGGTAGACGTACTCGTGAAGGGCCTCGAGCGACTCCCAGACCGACATGTTCACGATCGTGAGCGGATCCGGGTAGGCGCGAACCGCCGTGGCATCACCCTCGGCGGTCTGAAGCCTCCAGACGAAGCCAGGGCTCTCGTCGGC
>Ga0326597_10003110_pt1 | contig 24221 bp, 26 predicted proteins | sample RVTome_12_FD_203789 | JGI IMG/M metagenome (GOLD analysis project Ga0326597, IMG submission 203789) | Soil microbial communities from uranium-contaminated site in the Upper Colorado River Basin, Wyoming, United States - RVT100D185 | ecosystem: Environmental > Terrestrial > Soil > Contaminated >... | reverse complement strand
GGGCGGAAGGAATGTCAATCATCGCGGGCTACCACTGGTTCGGCGACTGGGGCCGCGACACGATGATCAGCCTGCCCGGTCTCTCCATCTCCACCGGCCGGCCCGACGTGGCGAAGCGGATCCTGACGACCTTCGCGCGCTTCGTGAATCAGGGGATGCTGCCCAACCGGTTTCCCGACGCCGGGGAGGCCCCTGAATACAACACCGTGGATGCCACGCTCTGGTACTTCGAGGCGATCCGGGCCACCCACGCGGCAACGGGCGACGACGCACTGCTCGGCCAGCTCTTCCCCGTCTTGGAGGAGATCGTCCGCTGGCACCGCAAGGGCACCCGGTACGGGATCGGGGAAGATCCGACGGACGGCCTGCTCCGATCCGGGGAGCCGGGCGTCCAGCTCACCTGGATGGATGCCAAGATCGGCGACTGGGTGGTCACGCCCCGGACGGGAAAGGCGGTGGAGATCAACGCCCTCTGGTACAACGCGCTGAGGTCCATGGCGACCTTTGCCCGGCGTCTCGGCAAGCCGGTCGAGCCCTGGACGCGACTCGCCGACCGCGTCCAGTCGAGCTTCGACCGCTTCTGGAACGAGGCCGGCGGCTCCTGCTACGATGTGATTGACGGTCCCGAGGGAGACGACCCCGCCCTCCGTCCGAATCAGATCTTGGCCGTCTCCCTTCCCGAGAGCCCCCTCACTCCGGAGCGGCAGCGGCGGGTGGTGGATGCCTGCGCGCGGCACCTCCTGGCCTCGTTCGGTCTCAGAAGCCTGGCACCCGGCCACCCGCAGTACCGCGGGCGATACCTGGGCGGGCCGCAGGAGCGCGACGCCGCCTACCACCAGGGGCCGGTCTGGGGATGGCTCCTGGGGCCGTTCGCGCTCGCGCACCTCAAGGCGTATGGGGACCGCGAGGTGGCGCGCTCGTTCCTCGAGCCTCTGGCACACCACCTGGCCGACTATGGCGTGGGAAGCATCGCCGAGATCTTCGACGGGGATCCGCCCTTCACCCCCCGGGGGTGCATCGCCCAGGGCTGGAGCGTCTCCGAAACGCTGCGGGCGTGGATGGAGATCGCGGGTGGGTCACAGGCCCTCCCGAGGGGAGCCGGCCGGGCGCGGACCACGCCAGGCCCGCAAACCCGGAAGTAGAGCGATTGCCTCGACGGCCGCCCTGCCTTCAGGCTATCTTAGAAGTGAGGTCCTCCGATCCCTGCAGACAGGAGGCCGAACCCTTGAGCGGCTGGAGAACGTCCTACAGGCCGGAAACAGCGCCAGGAGACCCTTCGACCCCAGCTGCCCCGGCATGTTCCGGTCCAAAGACGGACAGGATGACCGAGGGCTCTTAGGGCTATGACGACGACCAGGCTGGATGTTCGGCCCGCTGCGGGCCGCGTGCTGGCCAGACCCTCGACCTCGCTGGCCCCACGTATCCTTATTCTGGGCGGCGGGTTCGCCGGCGTCACCACCGCGCTGGAGCTGGCCAGGCGGTGCGCCGGAACCCTCCCGGTCCACATCACGCTGCTGAGCAACCAGAATTTCTTCCTGTTCACCCCGATGCTGGCCGAGGCGGCGACGGGCGCGGTCGAGACCCGCCACGTCCTGTACCCGATCCGGCCCCTGTGCGGGAAGTGGGGAATCGAGTTCGGTGAGATGTCCGTGGAGGCCGTGGACCTGGAACGACAGCGGGTCATCGCCCGCCATCGCCGATCCGAGACGCGCCAGCAGATCCACTACGACAAGCTGGTCCTGGCCCTGGGGGCGGCGCCGAACACGTCCATCGTGCCCGGCGCCAGCGAGCATGCCCTGACCTTCAAGGGCGTGGGGGATGCGGTCAAGATCCGCAACCGGGTGATCGACCTGTTCGAGGCGGCGGCCCTGACCGACGACCCATGGATGCGGAAGCGACTCCTCACCTTCGTCGTAGTGGGGGCGGGCCACGCGGGAACGGAGCTGATGGCCGCCCTGGAAGAGCTGACGCGGGGGATTCTTCTGCGCCACTACCCCTCCATCCCGGAGAGCGCCGTCCGCCTGGTTCTGGTGGGCAGCGCCGTGCTGCCCCAGACCGCCACGAACCTGGCCGCCTACGCCAAGGACCAACTGGTCGCGCGGGGCATCGAGATCGAGACGAACCGGGCCGCCGGCGTCTCGGCCGACGGGCTGAAGTTGCAGGACGGCCGGATTATCCCGAGCGACTGCGTCATCTGGACGGCCGGCAACCGGGTGAGCCCGGTCGTGGCCAACTTGTCGCTGCCCAAGACTCGGGATGGACGGCTACTGGTCAACGAGTTCTTCGAGGTGCAGGGCGCCCGCGATCTGTACGCCCTCGGAGACAACGCGGCCCAACCCGACCCGCACGCCGGCCAGCCGTACGTCGCCACAGCCCAGGTGGCGATCCGCCAGGCACGCGCCCTGGGCCGAAACCTGGAGGCGGAGCTGAGCGGCCGCGACCGCACGCCGTTCCGGTTCCGGCTGCTGGGCGAGATGGTGCCCCTCAGCCGGCGGACGGCGGTGGCCGACCTGTGGGGCGTTAAGATGCTTGGGTTCCCCGCGTGGTTCCTGTGGAAGACGGTGTACATGCTCAAGCTGCCGACGCTGGCGGCCCGGGTGCGCGTGGTGCTGGACTGGACCGTGGAGCTGTTCTTCGAGCGCGATGTCTCGGAGCTTACTGTCGACGAGGAGCCGGGAGCCTAGGATGCACGCACACGCCGGCGACATCCCCAGGCGGGCTCGGTTGCCGATCTGGCGACGGCTGGGCTGGCGGCTGGGCGCGAGCCTCTTGCTCTTGACGGCGCTCGGGATCCTGCTGAGCGGCTTTCTGCAGTATCGGGCGGAGGCTCGCCTGCTCCGCCAATCCCTCGGTTCGCTCCTCCTGAATATCGCGCGCACCGGCGCCCTCCTCGTGGACGGCGACGTCCACCAGGCCGTCGTGGAGGCGGGACGGAACGACACGCAGGCCTATGCGACCCTGCGGGCGCAGCTCGAGCGGATCCAACAGACGAACCAACTGGGCGATCCGGTCTATACGCTGTCCAATGTCGAGGGCGACCGCGCCCGCTTTGCCGTCATCAGCCACGGGCAGGAGCCGGTGGGCAAGGACTACTCGCTCGCCCCCGCGATCCAGCCGATCCTGCATCGCGTCCTGGCGGAGGGCACCGCGGCGTACACCGACATCTACTGGAACGAGCATGGGACCTGGATCACCGCCTTCGCCCCCATCCGGAACGCGGCGGGTAAGACGGTGGCGGCGCTGGACGTGGACTTCCGGGCGGACGTCTACCTGGCGGAGCTGGCGGCGGTCCGGCGCCGGTTGTATCTGCATTCCCTGGCGGCCGCGGTCCTGGCCTTGGGCGCCGGCCTGGTCCTCGCCCGGCACATCACGCGGCCCCTGGCCCAGTTGACAGGCCTGGCCAGGAGCGTGGTTGAGGGGAACCTGAGCGCCCGCGTGAAGATCACCGCCCGGGACGAGATCGGCATGCTCGGCAACGTGTTCTACCTCATGGTGGACCGCCTCAAGGTGTCTCACCGCAGCATGACGGACGTCCTGGTCCGGGCCCTGGAGGCGCGGGGGGGCGAGACTGGGGCGCTTCGCCGGCTGGCGGAGGCGGCGCTGGCCGTCGCCGAGCGGCTGGAGGTGTCTGCGACGCAGCGGGAAGCCCTGGAACTCGGGGCGCTCCTCCACGACATCGGCGAGATCCGCACGCCCGAGGCCATTCTGCAGAAGGCCGGCACCCTGACCCCGGACGAACGCCGCATCATGATGCAGCATCCCGCCTGGGGCGTGGAGATCCTGGAGACGGTCCCGCTCCTCACCCCGGCCCTGGACGTCGTCGGGGCACATCACGAGCGGTTCGACGGGGCAGGGTATCCGAGCGGGCTCCGGGCGGAGGGCATCCCGCTCACCGCCCGAATCTTCGCGGTGGTGGATGCCCTGGATGCCATAACCCACGACCGGCCGTACCGACCTACCCGGCCCCCCAGCGAGGCGCTGGAGGAATTACGCCGCGAGGCGGGGAGGCAGTTCGACCCGCGGGTTGTCGAGGCGGCGTTGGCGATCCCGGCGGAGCGCTGGGTCGAGCTTCTCGGGCGCGCCGTGGTCAACGAGCCGAGTCGCGTTGCGTGAGAATGCAAGAAGCCGCCGGGGCTGCATCGCCCAGGGCTGGAGCATCTCCGAGACCCTGCGGGCCTGGATGGAGATCGCGGGTGGGCCCCCGAGGGCTTCGAAAGCAGCGCGGCGGCCACGGACGCTGTCGACCCACCGACCCCGAGAGTACGTCGAATCTCCCCGCCTCCCGCCAGCGTCTTAGAAGAAGGTAGACGCTCGACGGGAAATCCTTCCAGGGCACTGCCCTGCCGAGTCGCGCAGCATGATACACAAGCCAACGGCTACCAGCCGTCAGCTCCGGGCTGATGGCTGAAAGCTGACGGCTGATCGCTTCAAATGGAGGGAACCTGCCATGATGACCGAGCGAAACTGGGCGAGCGCGGGCACCCCGTATGCCCTGGCATTCCTGCGCATTGCCTACGGCATCCTGTGGATCCAACAGGCCATGTGGAAGATCCCGCCGGACTTCGGCCTGGCCCGGGGGGATGGGCTGTACTACTGGACGCAGGAGATGGTGAAGTACTCCTTCCTGGCCCCCCACAAGTTTTTCGTCGCATCGGTAGTCATCCCGAACTTCGTGCTCTTCGGGTGGATGACCCTGCTGACTGAACTCTTCATCGGGGTCTCCCACGCACTCGGGATCGTGAACCGCCTGGGGGCCTTGGCAGCACTGGCGATGTCGGTCAATCTGTGGATCGGCCTGATGCGCCACCCCAACGAGTGGCCATGGAGCTACCTGATGATGATCGGATTCGCCATCCTTTTCGTCAGCACGCACGCGGGCCGTGTCTTCGGTCTGGACGGTGTGCTCTCGCGGCGCCTGAGCCAGCCGGCAATGTCGGAGCGACCGGCCTTCCGCGCCCTGGCACTCCTGACATAGCCGGGGCTACGAACTGGGAGGACCCGGCCTGGGTTCTGCCTGCGGCCGCGTCCCCCCAGGACCTTCCCGATCTCGAACGGTGGCTTCACTCCCGGGAAACCCCCTCCGCCGCCTCCTTTCTTGTCCCTCCGACGAGGGAAACCAGGTAGCAGCGCGTAGGGGACGTAGTTCACTTATTATACTTATTGCTGTCGGGAAATAATTTGATTAAGTGAACTACGTCCCCTAAGGCATACTAAGGCATATCGGTGGGCCGGCGGCATCCGGCTTACTCCAGGGGAAAGCCTTCGGCGACCCACTCCTTGTCTCCCCCGTGCATGACGAGGATCCGCCGGAAGCCCAGGTGGTACGCCGCCACGGCGGCGTCGAGGCTCTGGGCTCAGGTCGGCCCGCCGCAGTAGAAGACCAGGAGCCGTCCGCGGTCCTGGGGCAGCCGCTCCGGAAACAAGAGCCGCTTGGGTCGGCTCACATCCACGGCGGCCAGCGGCGCGTCCTCGGCCGGAATGGAGATGGCCCCGGGGATGCGGCCGGCCCGATACCAGACCTCGTCCCGGGCATCGATCAGGACGAAATCCTCCCGCCGGTCCAGCATCGCTTTGAGCTCGCGCGCCGAGATGAACCGGACGCCGATGCCCTCGAGCTGGCCCCGCCATGGCGGCGGCCCGCTGCAACTTGCAATGGCGGCCAGAAGCAAACTGACGAGCAGCCCCTTGCCCACCTGCACCCCTGGCAGACCCCTTCGGCGCTTGGCGCTTGGCGTTTGGCGATCGAGAGAAAGATATCCTCCCCCTCCTTTTCACGCAAGCTCCGGGCCTTTCCCTCCCAGGGATTGCCGGACCAGGCGCAAGCTGGTAAAGTCTCCAGGATTCTCGAAGGGAGATGGTAAAGGCGGGAGGGGGGAAGATGATGGATTATCGTGCGATCGAACGACGGCTCGTGGAAGGGCTTCACATTTCGCGGCGGCCCGTCGCGGTCACGTTTGCAGATGCCGCCCCCGCCGGGACGCCCCGGTTCCTCGGAACCGTCCCGTCGGGCTGCAGCTTCTGGCGAATCGCCGCGTCCGGCAGGACCTTTTATACCGTCCCCAGCGACCACCATAACTGCGTGATCGGCAGCCACACCCACAACATCTCCCTGCCGGAGGAGAGAGCGGGTGGGCTGCCCCAGATGCTGACACTCATGACAGGCATCGGCTACATCCGGATGGAGGAGGTGCCGAACATCCCGCGGCTTCCGCGGATGCCGGGGGTGGTGATCTATGCGCCCCTGGGGGACGCGCCGGTTGCCCCGGATGTGGTCGTGTTCGCCGGGCGACCCGGCCGTGTGATGCTCTTGCAGGAAGCCGCCATCCGGGCGGGCCTCATGCCGCAGGCCCCCCTCCTCGGCCGCCCAACCTGCATGGCCCTTCCGGGCGCGCTGGCCCAGGGAACCGTGGCGAGCACCGGGTGCATCGGCAACCGCGTCTACACCGACCTGGGAGAAGACGAACTCTACGTGGTGGTCCCCGGGAGAGACTTGCAGAAAGTGGCCGATGAAGTCGAGACCATCGTCGCGGCGAACACGCGGTTGTTCGAGTACCACCGGGAGCGGCGGCAGGCCCTGGCGACGGACTAGCGGCCCCACAAACCGCCCTCCCGGGTCCGTGGGAAGTGAAGAACCGGCCGGAAACCGAGTCGCCCGGTCGGTCGAACCTGTCGACTCATGCCCTGGGGGAGCAGGCCATGGCGACGCCGACTGTCCTCGCTATAGATATCGGTGGAACGAAGCTGGCGGCGGGGATCGTGGACGCCGATGGGCGAATCCTTTTCCGGGGAGAGGTCCCGACGGCGGCCGCCGAGGGGCCGGAGCGGGTCCTGGATCGGACCGTCCAACTGGCTCGCGACCTTCTCGCGAAAGCCTGCCTGCCGGCGGCCGCTATTCACCGGATCGGGATCGGCTGCGCGGGGCCCGTTGACCGCCAGGCGGGTTTGATTCTCAATCCCCCCAACCTCCCCGGATGGGTCCGCGTCCCGCTGGTTGAATTCTTCGAGAACGCGCTGGGCCATCCGGCGGTTCTTGAGAACGACGCCAACGCCGCCGCCCTGGGAGAATTCCGGTACGGCGCGGGCAAGGGGGCGCAGAGCCTCGTGTATCTCACGATCAGCACCGGAATCGGCGGCGGCATCATCCTGGACGGGAAGCTCTGGCACGGCCTGAAGGACGGGGCTGGCGAGGTGGGCCACATGACCCTGATCCCGGACGGCCCCCTCTGTGGGTGCGGGAACAGGGGGTGCCTGGAGGCCCTGGCCTCCGGCCCATCCATCGCCCGGCGGGCGCGCGAGGCGCTGGCGACGGGACGGCCGAGCGGGTTACGCGAGCTTCCGAACTGCACCGCGGCCGACGTGGTCCGGCTGGCAAGAGAGGGTGACCCGGTCGCCGTGGAGGTGTGGGACGCGACCGTGAGGTACCTGGGGTTGGGGGTCGCGGCCATCGTCACGATCCTGGCCCCCGAGCGTGTCGTTCTCGGGGGCGGCGTGACCGAGGCGGGGGATTTCCTGTTCGAAGCCCTGCGGCGGGAGGTCCGTCAGCGCGTCAAGCTGGTCGCGGTGGAGTCGGTCCCCATCCTGCCCGCGGCCCTGGGGCGGGACGTCGGCATCCTGGGAGCCGCCGCGGTGGCCCTCCAACCCTGATTCATGGTTACGTCGAGCCCTGAGCGAACCCGCCCGGACCTCAAGACTTACGAACGGGCGAGATCGCGCCAGGGCGCGACAGATTGCGCAGATTTCCTTGACGGGGGAGCCGCTCACGCCGTCACGCTGCGAAGCGCGCCTTTTTCTCGGGTCGGTACGGAACGGGCGAGATGAACAGGGAGATGAAGTGGCCCCAGTAGGACCAAAGGGAAGGGGCGTGCAGGCACAGGAGCCGGCGGGTCTTCCTCCAGTATTTCTTGTTCCTCTGGAGGGCCCAATGCGACTCCATCTGCCAGAGGCGCTCCCCCGCCTCGCGCCGCCTTCCAGCCTTCCACAGTTTCCGGACGAGGGAGACCTGGGCGCGGAAACTGTCGGGTGCGAAGCTCAGGATCTTCTCCTCGACGGCAATGGCTTCTTTGAGGAACCGCTTGCGCCGGAACGTTCGGCGAGCCCCTTCGAGGAGCCTCAGCGCATCCCCGGTGAGCGTCTTACCCAGGTAGAGGTCCGCCAGGCGCAGGTGGACGGGCAGGTCCCGGCGATCGAGCGTCAGCGCCAACCGGAGCATGGCGATCGCTTTGTCGACGAAGCCCTGCTTGTCGTACCATGCGATGACCCGCTTGAGGGATGCCTTCGCCCGGTCCTTGCGGCTCGCCCGGATGTAGAGCGGGGCGACCTTCGTGTGAACCTCGATGTCCTGCGGGTCCACCGCCAGGACCTTTTCGTATTCCCGGATGGCCTTCTTGACCCTGCCTTGCGAACGAAACTTCTCCGCTCTGCGGAGACTCTCGCTCCGGTCATAGTCAGCGGTGGCGCCGAAGAGTTTCATCGCATGAAATCCCACTCGAGCCGAGGGGAGCCTGGCTGGCGGACCGGGGGGTGTCAAGCCAAAAGCCGCCTGGGTGCGCCCGGTCTGGGCGGCGGGGACGCAGGCCGGTTGAGGGGCGGATGGCGTCGCGGCGAGCCTGGACCCGCACCTGGCCCGAGGGATCTCGCAGATGTCTTCGGCGCAAGGGATCCTGGCCGCACCACCGGCGCTTTTTCCCGTTGCGCCCTTCCTGTTCGTCCGGCATACTTTCCGTGCCCTTTCTATGCCGAGGTCGGATGGCTATGTTCCAATGGATTGATCCTGTAACGCCTTCGACGCGCCCGGACCGCGTCCGGCGGCGGCTGCTCGCCCTGGCCGTCATGGCGGGCACGTGGGCCTGCCTGTCCCGGAGGGCCTGGGCGCAGGAGCTGGACCCGGGCAAGTTCGGCCGGACCATGCGCTCCCTCCGCCTTTGGTGGGAGCGATCCACCCGCGAGCCGGATGAGGGGGACGAGGAGGCCAAGGACACGGCCCGCTTCGTCTCCACGCTGCGACCCACCCCCCGTGCGTGGTCGGATGGCGGCATCACGATAAGCTGGATCGGCCACTCCACCTTCCTGATCAACCTGGAAGGGACGATGATCCTGACCGACCCGGTCTTCAGTGAGAAGATCGGCATCAGCGTCCTGGGACTCACGACGGTGGGCCTCCCGCGGTTCGTGCCCCCCGCCCTTTCGATCCGGGAACTGCCCCCGATCGATCTGATCCTCGTGTCCCATGCCCACATGGATCACTATGACATCCCGTCGCTCCGAAAGCTGCCGCGGGGACTCCCGACGATCCTGGCCCGGGACACCACCGAGTTTGTGGACGGGATCGGGTTCAGCCAACTGCAGGAGCTGGACTGGGGACAGACAGCGGAGGTGGAGGGCGTCCGGATCGAGGCCGTTCCCGCAAAGCACTGGGGCCGGCGGTATCCGTGGGACCATGACCGGGGCTATGACGGCTTCCTGCTCACGAAGCACAAGCACCGCATCCTCTTCGGCGGGGACACCGCCTACACGGAGCGGTTGCCCGCCGCCCTGAACGGGCACCCGCTGGACGTTGCGATCCTGCCCATCGGAGGCTATAACCCCTACATTGCCAATCATGCCAGCCCGGAACAGGCCTGGGACCTCTACCACGAGATGCGAGCCCGCTACCTGATCCCCATGCACTGGCGTACCTTCCGCATGTCCCGCGAGCGCCCATTCGAGCCGTTCGAGCGTCTCTCCACGGCCGTCAACGGATCGGCCAGCCGGATCGCCCTTCACAATATCGGCGAGACCTGGAGCCTGCCGGCCTAGCTCCAGGCGTCCCCCCGCTTCGCCCGTCGCCGTTCCTTGACGCCGACAGACTCGTCTGCTAGGACTGTGGCCGAGGATTCCCGCAGACACGATTCTTTATGGAATCGGGACCCCCGGGAATTCCTAGGGCGAGGACGTCTGGAAGGTGGAGGAGCCGGACATGGACACGGCCCTGGTGGTGGATGACGAGCGATTCTTCCTGACGATTCTCTCGGACTTCGTCACGCAACGCCTGGGCATGCGCCCCCTGATGGCCCAGGATGGAACGACGGCGCTGTCGCTGCTCGAAAAGGAGCAGGTGGATCTCGTCCTCCTGGACATCATCATGCCCGGGATGGACGGCCTGGAGATCCTGCGGCGGCTGAAGTACCAGCGGCCCTCCGTGCCGGTCATCATGCTCACCGCCTCAGGGAACATCGACCACGCCATCATCGCCCTGCGGGAGGGCGCGGACGACTTCTTCCGGAAGCCCGTGGACCTCGACGAGCTGACCCTCTGCGTCAGTCGCGTCCTGGGCAAGGCGCGCCTGGCCAGCCGGCCGGCATTGCCACCCCCCGACCCGGGCAAAGACCGGCGTCGCTCGGCCCGTGTCCGCTTGCAGGAGGATTTCCCGGCGACACTCCAGCTCAAGGACGTGAAGCTCCTGGACATCAGCCTCTCGGGCGCCCTGGTGGAGCACACGGAACCCGTGAACCCGGGCGAGATCTACCGCCTCTGCTTCCCCGTGGAGGGTCAGGAGGTCCAGGTCCTGGCGCGCGCCATCCGCGCCTTCGCCAGCCATCGCGTCACCGGGGCCACAGGCGAGCGGCGGATCGTGTACCGAACGGGCATGGAATTCGTGGGGGTGGAGAGGGGCGCGGCCGAGCTGATGTCCGCTTACATCGACCGCCTGCTGAAGCAGGGGGACGACGACTCCACACCCTAACTGTAACGCTTTCGGCTTCTGCCCCTTCACGCCTGCCAGCTCCCGGGATTCCAAGCCGTATCATTCAAGACCCCGCATGCGTTTTCGCCTTGCCGCGGTTCCCCCGCCATGCTACCGTTCCGGGACCAGCGGCGGCGGCAGGCGCGGCCACGGCCTTCCCCGTCGCCCGGGGATTCCGTTCGGAGTGCCATCGCCTGGGTGCGAGGAGAAGGTCTTCGGCGTCCTTGGGTCTCGGGTACTGGATGCGTGGAAGCCCTGGGATCACCCGGTCTTGGGGCTTTTTGTTTGGGTGAAGCGACGTGGAAGGTAGCGACGGGATGTTCCGGCTGTTCGAGCTGTTCCGGGGAGCCGGCCAGGAGCTGTACCTGGTGGGCGGCGCGGTGCGCGATCACCTGCGCGGTGTCGCGCTGGAGGATCTGCCCGACCTGGACTTCGCCACCAGCGCACCCCCGGGCGAGAGTGCCCGGATCCTCCGGGAAGGGGGCCTCCCGGTCTTCACGGTGGGCAGCCGGTTCGGCACGGTCGGGACTATCCTGGGCGGCGGGCGGCGGCGGGAGGTCCAGGTGACGACCTTCCGGGGGGAAGTCTATGTCAACGGCAGCCGGAAGCCGCGGGTGACCTTCGGCAAGGACCTCCAGGCGGACCTGGCCCGCCGGGACTTCTCCATCAACGCCATGGCGATGACGGCCGACCGTCGCCTTGTGGACCCCTACGGCGGCAGGCTGGACCTCGAGCAGAAAATCCTGCGAACGGTCGGCGACCCCCGGACGATCTTCCGGGAGGATCCCCTGCGGACGCTCCGTGCCGCCCGGTTCATCTCCACCCTGGGGGTCCGCCCCGAGCCCGAGGTGGTCGAGGCCGCGCGCGAGCTGGCCGCCGAACTCCTGTCGGTCAGCCGTGAGCGCTGGTTCCTGGAAATGAATCGCCTCCTGGCGGGCTCGGGGGTGGAGATTGCCCTCGGGTTTCTGGCGGATACCGGGCTGCTCGCGCACCTGCTGCCCGAGGCGCAGGCCATGGTGGAGTTCCAGGCCAGCCAGGGCCGGTACCACCACAAGGCGCTTTGGCCCCACACGGTCGCCGTGGTCGGCCAGGCCCCGCCCCGGGTCGCCGTCCGGTGGGCGGCACTGCTTCACGATGCCGGCAAGGTCACGACCCGATCGGTGGACGGTGCGGGTGAGGTCCACTTCCTGGGGCACGAAACCGCCGGGGCGGTTCTGGTGGACGACGTCGCGCGGCGATTTCGGTTCGACCGGGCCCTGTGGCACCGAGTCCGCACCCTGGTGGTGATGCACCAGCGGCCGGCCTTGTACGACGGCACGTGGACCGACGCCGCCGTCCGGCGACTCATCCGCGACGCGGGCGAGGCCCTGGCGGACCTCCTGGATCTGAGCCGGGCCGACGTCACGTCCCATCGCCCCGGCGTGCGGGAGGCCGTGCTGACACGGCTGGCCGAGTTGCAGGGCCGCGCCGCCGAGTTGATCCGGACCGAGGGCGAGGGGCCGCTTCTGCCGAAGGGGCTCGGGCGGGAGATCATGGCGCGCCTCGGGATCGAGGCCGGCCCAGCGGTCGGCCGGGTCAAAGACCGGCTGGAGCAGGCGGTCCTGGATGGGCACCTGCCGCGCAACGGCCCGATCGAGGCGTACCGCGAATTCCTGAACCGGCTGGCCGGCGAGGCACCGAATCCGCCGGCGCGAGAAGTGTGATGTTCCCTGACCCCCGGCCCCTGACCCCTGGACCCCGATTATGACACACGTGCTCTTGCTCAACGCAACGTACGAGCCCCTGCGGGTCATCACCTGGCAGCGGGCCATCCGCCTGCTCACCCTCGGAAAGGTCGAGGTGCTCGAGGAGACGGACCGGGAGATCCGCAGCGTCAGCTTCGTGATCCGCCTGCCGTCCGTCGTCCGGCTGCTCCGCCTCATCCGGCCGCGGCGGCAGCCCATCAAGTTCTCGCGGCAGAACATCTACCTGCGGGATAACTTCCGGTGCCAGTACTGCAGGGCGCGGGTCAGCAGCCAAGACCTCAACCTGGACCACGTGATCCCGCGCGCGCTGGGCGGCAAGACCACGTGGGAAAACATCGTGACCTGCTGCATCCCCTGCAACGTCCAGAAGGGCGGGCACACGCCAGAGGCGGTCGGCCTGCGGTTGATCCAGCGTCCGGTCAAGCCTGACCGACTCCCGGGCGTGGCCATCACCATCAACATGCAGAACGCCCCGGATTCCTGGCGGGACTATCTCTACTGGAACGTGGAACTCGAAACCTAAATCCGTTCGGTGGTTCGGTGGTTCGAGTGTTCGGTTGTTCACGGAACCACCGAACGACCGAACTGCCGAACGACCGAACGCTTTTAGAGGACCGCGAGCGGCCGCACCGGGCTGGCGGTGCCTCCCCGGATCTTCAACGGGACTATGACCAGCAGGAACTCGTAGGTCCGGGTCCGGCTGAGCTCCTCCAGGTTCACCACCTCGAGCAGGTGCACCCCTTTCTCCACCAGGCAGTGGATGTGCACGGGCATCGTGTTGCCCGGCGAGGGCACGAGCTCGACGGCGAAATTGTCGCTGCCCAGGCAGAAGGCGCCCTGCTCGGTGGCCCAGCGGGCGCCCTCGGCGTTGATCCCGGGCTGTCCGGACTGCACGCTGTAGTACTTCCGCTGGTCGGGCCAGTGCCGGATCCATCCGGTCCGGATCAGGACGACGTCGCCGGGCTGCACCTGGACCTTGGCGGCGCGGGCGGCCGCCTCCAGCTCGGCCGGACCGATGATCTGGTCGCCCCCGAGCGGATCTGCTCCCTGGGTCGCCGCTACGTCCAGGAGAATCCCCCGCCGGAGAATGGGCTCCACCAGCTGGATGCCCAGGGTCTTGATGCCTTCGGTCTTGCTCTGCCCCTGGTCCACCGGGACGCCGCCGCGCAGGCACAGGTTCTTGGCGAAATGACCCAACCCGTCCAGGTGGGTTCCCGTGTGGCAGCTCATCCCGAAGATGTCCACCGCGGCCGTGACGCCGTCCCCGTACATGAGATCGCCGTGCATTCGCAGCATCTGGTACATGAACGGCGAGTGCATCGGATGGTGCGGCATGCCATGGTACAATTCCATTCCGAGGTCAAAGACCTTGCGTCCGGCGAACAGTCCAGCCAAAGACTCGGGAGCCATGTGGTCCTCCTCGGTGTGAAGCGCTGGGGAGCAGAGGCACCCAAGGGGTACCCGAGGCGCAGGGGTGCCCTTCCGTCCCGGACGCCCGTTGACAGCAAGTACTCCCCGATTGTATGAGGGCACCGACCGAAGTCAAGCGGTTTGGGTGATGGTGTCATGGCGACGAACGAAGGACTCCGCCGCGCCTATACCGTGTGGGCGATCTTCTATGATGCCGTGGTGCGGTTTCTCCGCGGCAGCCGGCGTCGTTCCCTGGCGCTGCTGGACCTGCAGAAAGGGGATTCGCTCCTCATCGTGGGCTGCGGCACGGGCGCGGACTTCGAATTCCTTCCGGCAGATGTGAAGGTGACCGCGGTTGACCTCACCCCCGCCATGCTCCGCCGGGCGGCCGCCAAGGTCGGAGATCGCCGCATTCGTCTCCTGGAGATGAATGCCATGGATCTTCGCCTCCCCGACAACTCATTCGACAAGACGGTCCTTCACCTGATCGTAGCCGTCGTGCCGGACCCGGTCCGCACTCTTCAAGAGGCCGAGCGGGTGACCAAGCCGAATGGTCTCCTGGTCGTGCTGGATAAATTCTGGAACCGGCCCGAGCCCCCGCCGCTGCCCCTCCGCATGGCGAATGCCCTCCTGGGCGGGTACGTGACGGCCGTGAACCGGAATTTTCACCGGCTCCTGGCCGGCACCTCCCTGCAGGTGCTCCGGGAGATTCCTCTGGGCTTCGGCCGGTTGTATTGGCTCTACCTCTTGCGGAAGCCCCCCGAAGCGTGGGGGCAGGGCAGGGCGTCTTGACCCCCACATTGGTGAAGTGATAAATTTCCTTAGGTCCTGCTGTCTCGCGAAAGTTGAATCGTGAGGCGCCTTTCTCGGTTCGGAAGCTTCGGAGTGCACCCTTCCCATGAGCAGCGACATCGTCGAAACAGCCTCGGGCCATGGCTCGGAATGGCTGCTGACGCCGGAGGAGCGAGAATCGCTCCAGGGCACTCGACGCCTTTTCCTCCTGGGTTTCGGGGTGGCCGCCGTGCTTACTGTGGGACTGGCAGGCCTTTCGGTGTGGATTGCATCCCGGGGGCCGTGGAATGTGAGACACTTCGGTGCCCCGGTTCTCGGGTTCGTGGCGCTGACCGCCGCGGCCATCTGGTGTGTGAACCGCGCGAGACTCGTTCGGCAGGACATCCGGGATGGTCGCGTGGAGGTCCAGTGGGGACGGCTGACCCGGCTCTGGGCTCACCTGCGAGTTGCAGAGGTCGAGGGAACCATGTTCCCTCTCCAGATGATGCCCATCCCCGGCCTGCGACCGGGGGAGCGGGTGCGTCTCCGCTTCGTCCCGCGATCCCGGCTCACCCTGCGGATTGATACCCTTCGCCAGGTGGTGGCGGCCGAAGTTCGTGCCGGACGGGTCCCGTGCCCCGCCGCCCTGGCAGAACTGGGAGAAAAGCCGGAAGCGCCGGCGTGACTCCACGGAAGGCGTTTCGATGGGGGCCCTGGGTGGCGGCGGCCGGAGGGAGGATGGAAGGAGGGATCTCCATGCCGACCTATGAGTTTCTCTGAACCAAGTGCCAGAAGGAGTTCTCGGTGACGATGACGATGCGGGAGCGGGAGGAAAAGAAACCCACCTGTCCCACCTGCGGCTCCGCCGATCTCGAGGACCTCATGGCCGGCTTCTTCGCCAAAACCTCGCGGAAGAGCTGATCCAACTCACCCCGGTAACAGAAAGCCCGGCTCGTGATTCGAGCCGGGCCTTCGAGTCCTGATAGACTCCCCAAGCAAGACCCGAATCCCGTCGAAAGCTGAATGAGCCGCTTCTGCAAACACGACGGCCTACAGGTCGTCCGGGGCCTCTGGCTTTTCAGTTCTCTATGGAACGGTCGGCAGGGGGAGTGAGGGGTTCTGGTAATACTGCCAGGCCTGCGGCATCCAGGTCTCGAGGTCGTTGATCCGCGTTCCTGGATTCGGATGCGTGGAGAGGAACTCCGGCCCTCTACCCGACGCTCCGCTGGCCTTCTCCATCCGCTGCCAGAGCGCGACGGATTCCCGCGGGTCGTATCCGGCCTTGGCCATCAGCAAGAGGCCGATGTGGTCGGCCTCGGTCTCGTGCGCCCGACTGAAGGGCAAGAGGAACCCCACCTGGCCTCCCAGACCCACCGCCGCCATGCCCAGGTCGCCGCCGCCCGCGGCGCCGGCGGCCACGGCGAGGACGCTCAGCAGCTGGTTCTGGGAAATCCGCTCGGCCGTGTGGTGGGCCATCACGTGTCCCACCTCGTGCCCGATGATCGCCGCCAGGCCCGCGTCATCCCGCGCCACGGGCAGGATGCCCGTGAACACGATGATACGTCCCCCGGCGATGGCGGCGGCGTTCACCGTCTTGGGCGCATTGATGATCATGTAGTCCCACTTATACGCGTTGCCCAGGCCCGATGCCCAGATCACCCGCTCCTTCACGCGGTTGACCCACGCATGGGCGGCGGGGTCTTCCTGTTCGGACAGCAGACGCCCCTGCTGCACCTCTTGCTGCCGTAGCTGGGCGAACGCCTGCACGCCGATCCTGGCCTCCTCGGCCTCGGAGATGAGGCGGAGCTGCGACCGACCCGTGACCGGGACCGTCGCGCAGGATTGCAGAATCTGTGCGGCTGGCACGGCCAGGAGCCCCAGCCCTGCCCGCAGGACGGTGCGACGGTCCGGCCGCCAGCGCGTTAGGTGATCTCGCGCCGCTTCCTCGATCGCCGCGTGAACCTCGGGGCCTTCCAGCCCGCCCCGACCGGGGTCACATCGCCAGCACACGGTATCTCCTCCAGTTTGACCTTTCCCGGGATCCAAGGACCGAAGTGGAGCGGACTCCAAACCATCCGCATCACGCAGAATTCACCCCCACCCGAATCCTCCCCCCCTCTGAGGGGGAGGAAGTGGGGGGGCTGCGTAATCTGCGAAATCTGTGGTTGCCTGCGAGGCATTCCTTCAGCTGGGGGGTATTTTACTCCAGAAACGTCGGCACAGGAAGCTTCCCGCCATGGAAGGGGTGAAAACTTTTCATTGACGCCTCTTCCGCCAGGGGCATATGATGAGTCCGCGCCGATAGCGCGCCGGGAGGGTGGGCCATGACGACACAGGAAACGATCTACGACGAAGATCTTCGCTACGAGGACGAACCGACGCCTCACAAGGTTCTGGATACCCGGGTCTTCAAGGAGCCGATCAAGATCCTGCAACTCCGGGCCGGCCGGGTGTCCGTTCCGCTCGGTACAACCATCGGGCAGGCGGCCCGGGTGATGAAAGAGCACCGCATCGGGTGCGTCCTGGTCGAGGATGGGTGGAAGGTGGTCGGAATCTTCACCGAGCGGGACATCTTGACCAAGCTGGTCGGCACCGGCTACGACCCGGCCAAGGTCCTGGTGGACAGCGTCATGACCCGGGATCCCGAGACCCTCACCCCGGACGACCCCATCGCCTTCGCCATGCAGATCATGAGCGTCGGTGGGTTCCGCCACGTCCCCCTGGTGGATGCCGAGCGGCGTCCCGTCGGGATCCTGTCGGTCAAGGATATCGTGGATTACCTCGTGGAGCACTTTCCCCGAGACGTTCTGAACATTCCCCCCGAGCCCGGAAAGCACTCCCGGACCCCTGAGGGGGGCTGAACCGGAAACGTCTTGGGCGTCCCGCCCACCTCGAGAACCACCCACTTGCCGCCAGCACGGTCGGCCCTCGTTTGCCTCCGCCTTTGCCCGGCTGGCCACCTCTCATCCTGTCGAGAGTGGTATGGTCGCAGAGCCCAAGAACGTTGACATCCAGGCCGCCCTCCTCGTCACCTTGCTGTCCTTCCTCTGGGGCGGGAATCCGATCGCGATCAAGGTCGGCCTTGCCGACGCCCCGCCCATCCGCCAGGCCTGGATGCGCTTCGTCCTGGGTGGCCTCACGGTCCTGGCCTGGGCCTGGGCTACTCGCACGCCGCTCCGCACCCACCGCCACGAGGTCCGGTCGCTGGCCGTCTTGGGCGTGATTTTCACCGTCCAGATCGCCCTGCTCAACCTCGGCGTGAAGTACACCACGGCCGCCCACGTCTCTATCCTCTTGAATGCCTATCCGATCTACACCGTCCTCCTGGCCCATTTCTTTGTGCCGGGAGATCGCCTGTCGGGGAAGCGTGCCGTGGGGGTGCTGATTGCCTACGCCGGCGTGGTCCTCCTCTTCTCCCACGAGTTCAGCCTGGCCTCAGGCCTTCTGCTGGGGGACCTCCTCACCTCGGGCAGCGCCTTCCTCCTCGGCGTGCGGACCGTCTATCTCAACCGTGCCGTGCAACGCATCAACCCGGTCAAGCTGCTGCTGGCACAGGTCGCCTTCAGCGTTCCGTGCTATCTGGTGTGGAGCGGCCTGTTCGAGGCGGCACATCCCTATCGGTGGACCTGGGCCCTGATCCTGGCCATCGGCTTCCAGGGATTCATCGTCGCAGGCTTCAACTTCATCCTGAACCTGCACCTGCTGAAGACGTACAAGCCCAGCGGCCTGGCCGCGTATTTCCTCACGACGCCACTCTTTGGCGTCTTTCTGAGCTGGCTGATCCTGGGCGAGACCATCACCCTCCGCCTGCTGGCCTCGGCCGCCCTCGTGGTGGGCGGAATCGCATTGGCCAGTCGCCCGTCCGCGGCCGCGGTGCGTCGCGCCGTGACCGAGCCGTCCGCCGAGCAGGCCTGACGCCGCCGGAGGCGGCGCGGCATTTCCAAACCGACAACCGACAACTGACAACCGGTCAACTCAGGATGTAGTACGATGGCCGGTTGTCGGTTGTCCGTTGACGGTTTTTCATTGTGCTTCAGTATTCCGTCCTGACCTTCACCCGTCCCTGGTCATCGTAGACGTACACCCCATCCGCCTCCTCGTCCCGCGTCTTCTTGTGGGAGCCATCGCAGAACGGCTTGTTCTTCGACAACCCGCACGCGCAGATCCAGATGGGGTACTTGGCCTGGCCCTCGTCAATCTTGTACGGCGCGTTCTTCTCATGCTTCACGAGTCTGGGCATGTTCGCCTCCTCCCTTCCGTGATTCCTTTCCGAACTCTCTCCCACCTATCCAGTCTCACGTTTTACGGATACGCATTACGTTTTACGCCTAACGTCTTCCGTTTCCCCCCTCCCGTCCGCCCCTTCGCCTCCCGGATCTCCGCCAGCACCTCGAAGGCGTGGCGCACCGACTTGGCCGCGAGGGTCCCCCCCATCAGCGAGCCGACGTCCAGGGCCTCCGCCAGCTCCGCGTCCGTCCCACCCAAGTCGAGGACCTCCTCGACGCGGTGATCGATTCAGTCGAAGCAGTTCTGCGAGACGGCCACCGCCAGCGCCATGAGCTCCTTGTGCTTCCGGCTGATGGCCCCGTCCGTGAAGACCTGCCTCCCCAGCTCCTGAAAGCCGGGGAACACCCGCATCCGGCTCTTCAGGATGCCCGCGTTCAGCCGCTTCTTCCGCGCCACCCGCTCCGCCCAGCCACTCATGCGGCTCCTCCCGTTCCTTCGGCCTGAGATTTTTTCTGGCCCCGCTGCACTTTTTTCTTGCGTCCCGAAACAGTTACAGTTAGCTTCACGCTACACCAGAAAGGAGGTGATCCAGTGGGCATATTACACTGGACAGGTGAGGTGATTGTAACGTAGGCGTTTCCCCGTCCAGGCGAACGCCTGGGGTTTCGTCTGCGGAATCCCAGCAATCGCCGGGCCTCGAAGTCCCCGGCCTTGTCCACCGGGGCGGCTAGCACGCCGTGAATACTTCGAGGCCTTTTTCTTTCTCTCCAGCCGCCGACCCATCAATTCCGAAATCCGACAGTCCCGCCTCGGCGGGATCGCTATCCCTGTCGCTGTCGGCATTCTCTCGATTCTTGGTTTTCGGCTCTCCCCTTGAGCCAGCCCAGGGCGTGGCGCTTGACCAGCACGGCCATTCCAAAGCCGATCCAGAGCACTTCCCGTCCCCGGCGCAACAGGCTGAACGTCACGGCCAGGGACGCCGGGAGGCCAAAGGCCACGAAGATCACCACCTGCCCGCCCTCCTGCACGCCCAGGCTCCCAGGCACGATGATCGCGGCCAGCTTGGCCACGCTGGAGAGCGCCTCGATGGAGAGCGCGCTCAGGAAGTCAACCGGCTTTCCCAGCAGCCACAGGGTCAGGAACACCTCCCACGTGCCCACGACCCACCCCAGGAAGTGAAAGCCGCAGCAGATAAAGAAGTCGCGAATCCGGGTCTTGTAAAAGCCGCGAAGATGTTCGTCCAGCGCCAGGAGATCCGCCTCCCACGAGGCCAGGAGCGCTTCCCGGCCGCTCCACCGCCGGGAGATTCCCAGGAGGATGCCGAACAGGCCGCGGCGTTGCACACCGATGATGAGCCCGAACGTCAGGGCGCCAAGCAGGAGGCCGAGGACAGCCGCGGCGGGCAGCGGGATCTCCGATCGCCAGCGGTGCAGGGCGACCAGCGCCCCCAGGAAGACAAAGCCGCCCTGGGTGAGCATCAGCGCCGTCTTGGAGACCAGGACCGATGCCAGGCCCGGCACCAGTGGCACCCCGTGTCGCTGGAGAAGCCAGGCCTTGAGTGGCTCGCCACCCAGGTAGGCGGTGGGCGTGATGCCGTTGACCGCCTCGCCGGCCGCGCGGATCGCGAAGACCTGCAGCAGGCCGGGCGCGGGGTTGCCGGCCGCCGGGGCGAAGCCTCGCCGGAGGACCCACAACCATCCGATGCTGTCCACGAAGTACGAGGTGAAGTAGGGAATCACGACCAGCGGCGTGAGCCATCCCAGGCGTTGCAGCGCCTCCAGGACCGCCGTGAGGCCAACCCGGTAGATCAGGCCGGCGAACAGGAGCAGTCCCAGCGCCAGGAGAACGACCTGCCAGGCGGCCTTGCGACGCACCATGCGATCACCTCGTGCGCGCGCGGGTGTCAGCCCTGATCCGAAATTTTTAGCCGCCAATCCCGCCACGGGCGGGACAAGAACCCAATTGCCACGCAATCATGGCGACCCGCTCGATTTTACACTTGCCTCTTTTTTCGGATCGGGGCTAGAGTACCGTTGCCTGACCGTCGCATTCCAGGAGGAGATCATGGCACCTATCTCGATCCAACTGCTGCAGGCTCTGACGCAGGAACTGACGCGCCTTCCGGCGACTCCCGGCGATCTGGCCATCGCCGCCTCCCAGCTGGCCGTGCAGCTCGATGGACTGGCTCGCCTGGACGCCCTCGACCTTCTGGCGGTGGAGCCGGCGACCGTCCTCGTGCCCCCGGCGGAGGCACCGGAGGGGCCGCATGCCGCCTGACAACCTGACCCGACTCAGCATCGCCGAGGCCGGCGACCTCTTCCGCCGCCGCGCGCTCTCCCCGGTGGAACTGACACGAGCCTACCTGGATCGGATCCGGCGGCTGGACGGCGACCTCCTGGCCTACATCACCGTCCTGCAGGACGAGGCGCTGGCCGCCGCGGCCGCGGCCGAACGAGAGATCGCGCGGGGAGAGGATCGTGGGCCGCTGCACGGCATTCCCATCGCCCTGAAGGATCTGGTCATGACCCGCGGGGTGCGGACGACCTGCGGCTCCCGCATCCTCCGGGATTGGGTCCCGGATACCGACGCGACCGTGGCGAGGCGTCTGGCCGACGCCGGCGCCGTCCTCCTGGGCAAGCTGAACATGCACGAGTTCGCCTATGGCCCCACGGGCGTGAACCCGCACTACGGCACCTCGCGGAACCCCTGGGACCGCCACCGGATCCCCGGCGGGTCCAGCAGCGGCTCCGGCGTGGCAGTGGCGGCGGGTCTCTGCGCCGGGGCCCTGGGAACGGACACCGGCGGCTCCGTGCGGATCCCGGCCGCGCTGTGTGGCATCGTGGGTCTCAAGCCCACCTACGGCCGGGTGAGCCGCGCCGGGGTCGTCCCCCTGGCGTGGTCGCTGGACCACGTGGGACCCATGACGCGGACGGTGACGGATGCGGCCCTGCTGCTCCAGGTCCTGGCCGGACGCGACCCCGCCGACCCGTCCACGCCCGCCGTGCCGGTCCCGGACTATCGCCGCGCCCTGCAGGGTGGGGTGCGCGGCCTCCGCCTGGGCGTCCCCAAGGATCTCTTCTTCGAGCGGTTGGACCCCGAGGTGCGGGCGGCCGTGGCCGCGGCGGCGCGGTCCCTGGAGGGCCTGGGCGCCGTCGTGGAGGAGATTCCCCTGCCGACAATCCAGCATGCCGGCCCCGCTTCATTCGCTATCATCGCATCGGAGGCGATGGCCTATCACGAGCCGTACCTTCGGACCCGCGCCGGAGAGTACGGGGAGGACGTCCGCGCCCGCCTCACCACCGGGCAGTTCGTCCTGGCGCATCAGTACCTCAAGGCGCAGCGGGCCCGTCAGGTCATCCGCGCCGAGGTGGATGCCGTCCTGACGCGCGTGGACGCCCTGCTGTTCCCCACGACGCCCATTCCCGCCCCGCGCCTGGACGAGCGCGAGGTCACGGTGGATGGCGTCACGGAGGACGCGCGCTGGTGGCTCATCCGCTGCACCCGGCCGATCAACGTGACCGGGCACCCGGCCTTGTCCGTGCCGTGCGGCCTGACCGCGGCGGGCCTGCCCATCGGCCTGCAGTTGGTGGGACGCGCCTTCGACGAGGCGACCCTGCTTCGCATCGGCCACGCCTTCGAAGCCGTGAGCCCTGTGCGGGACCTTCGGCCTTCAGAGGCGTAAGACGCCTCGGCCCAACTGAAAATGAAAAACTGACAACCGACAATTGACAACCGACAATTGAAAACCGGTGACACCCCTTGGCCGGTTGTCCATTGTCGGTTTGAAGTTTTTCATCCGCGACGGGCGCCGAAGGAGATTCGAGGTCCCAGTGGATGCAGGGCATGGCACCTTCTGAACCCGTTCCCGGTCAGGACGATGAGAGCCCCGTCGCGGTGCCCATCGGGGACTCGCTGGACCTGCACGCCTTCGCACCCAAGGACATCCCGGCCGTCCTCGCCGACTACCTGGAGGAGTGCGCCCGGCGCGGGCTCCGCGAGGTCCGGTTGATCCACGGCCGCGGCACGGGAACCCAGCGGGCCATCGTTCGCAGGCTCCTGGCCACCCATCCCCTCGTCGCGGATTTCGCCGACGCCCCGCCGGACCGGGGCGGCTGGGGCGCCACCGTGGCATACCTGCGCGCAGCTGGTCCGGCGTCCTGATCAGGAGGGTCCGAGGGGAAGCGCAGTGTCCCTCGCCAGGATGGCGGCCATCCGCACGAGCACCTCCCGCAGTTCGTGCCGGAAAACGCGGGCCTTGTCCAGCGCCAGGAACTCGAGGCTGTATTCGGCCGGCCTGGGCATCCCGGCCATCGGCCGGCCGGGACCATGCTGGAGCACCCGCTCGTAGCGGAGCCTGCCAGACCCGACCTCAATCAGCTGCGCCCGAACCCGCACGAAGACCCCGTAGGATTCCGAGTCCTCTCCCATCGCCAGACCAAACGCCTCTACCGTGAGGTCCAGCACCCCATCGGCGCCTGCCTTTCGCGCCTCGGCCATTGGATTCGTCCCCGGGGTATCCGGACCCCGGGGAGGTTGCCACGCAACCGGGAACGGGGGCCGGCCTATGCGGCCCGCGAGCGCGGCGGCCAGCGACTCGCGCAGCAGGTGATCGGGGTACAGGGTGGCAGCGGCCTCCCGCAGTGCCTCGCGGTCCCCGATCTCAACACGCGAGGGGGCGCTCGTATCCATCTCCTGCCCCAGCAGACCCATGGCCGTCGTTCCGGCCACCACCCCCGCGGCCACGGGCCATGCCACCAGGGAGATGGGCATGGACGAGACGACCCCCAGGCCGAACAGGAAACCCGAGAAGGCGCCCCTCCCCGTCATCTTCTTCTTCTCGTCCTTGTCTGTATCCAGCCAGAGAGCCTGCCAGGGAGGATCGGAAGTGGGGATAATCACGCCAAGGTGGTGGATCGTCGGGCCGGGGACGACCAGGGCATCGGTGGGAGGGGAGCCGGCGTCTCCCGCCTGGAAGATCACCTGCCCTTCCTGCGGACGCGTCTCCTGCGTCGTGGCACAGCCCACCAGCAGGAGCGCGGCGAGAGCGGAAGCCAGGACGTTCCCGATCCCTCGGTCCATCCCGTGGCGGTCCTCAGCGCTTCTGGCCATAATTCAGGAAGTCGCGGATGACCTGTGACGTGCTGGGAAAAGCCAGTTCCCCCCAGGGAATCTCGGCCGGGGCAAAGACCCGGGCGTCCAGGCCTTCCTCGTCCACCTGGAGGGATCCCCCCGTGACCTCGCCTGCGTACGCGATCAGGATCACCGGGTGGCCGGGAGAGGAATACACCCCGAGCAGCCGGGTCAATCGGACGTCCAGCCCCGATTCCTCTTTGACCTCGCGGATGGCG
>Ga0326597_10003109_pt1:20000-24222 | contig 24222 bp, 19 predicted proteins | sample RVTome_12_FD_203789 | JGI IMG/M metagenome (GOLD analysis project Ga0326597, IMG submission 203789) | Soil microbial communities from uranium-contaminated site in the Upper Colorado River Basin, Wyoming, United States - RVT100D185 | ecosystem: Environmental > Terrestrial > Soil >... | reverse complement strand
GTACAGATGCTTGAATAAATCTCCCAGAGAGTAAAGCTCCTTGACCGGCCGGTAACCTAACTGGTCCGAAGGAACCAAATCCAGAGTAGCCAGATTCAGCTTATGAATCTCCTCCAGATACAAAAAAAGCTGTTTGGGACTCAAAAATTTCTCATGCATCTCAAGTTTCCTATTCCAGTCACTCTAAATTAAAATTCTACGGCATGGGCTTTTTCTTTTTGACAATTTTCAAGATGATAGCTAAAAGAATAACAATAATAACAATTATAAGTAAAGTTTTTACCATCTTTACCTCCTTGTTGGTTTGACGTTCTTGTGCTAAAAATAAGAGGGCTGGTTTTATTTGTCAATTAGATTTTTAGACTAAATCCACATCCGGAGGAACATAACCGGCTTGCCTTAAGAGTAAACAGATCTGGCCCCGGTGGTGGAACTCGTGAGTCAGAACGTGCATCAGAACCTTTTGAATCTGAAATTCGTAAGTTTTTCCCTTCAGGTTACGGGTAATCCTGTCTTTCAAAATATTCTGGTTGGCCTCCACGTAATCCAGAGTCTGTTTTTGCAGCTTTTCCCAGGTTCTTCTGAAATCTTCGACCGATTTATAATCCGAAAAGTCATAATCCTGGTACGGCTCATCCTTTAAAACCCCTTTTATCCACCAGTCCTCGGTCTCTTGTATATGAGCTAACATATTTCTAATCGAGCTATATCCCAATTTGGACTCCACAATCAATTTTTCAAACGGAACCGTCTCCAGAAACTTCAGTAATCGCTCACGGACATTCAAATTTAAAATGTAAAATTCTTTGTAATCCATAATCCCTAATCTTTAATCCCTGTTTTTATATTCCCCAGCCTCCACCCACCGGAATATTCACCCCGGTAATATAATCAGATTCCGGAGCAGCCAGAAACAGAATTACCCGGGCAATCTCTTCCGGTCTGGCAAATCTACCCAAGGGGCATAATCTTAGCAACTCTTTTTTTTCCGCTTGTGTCATTATACCGGTATCTACAACTCCCGGACCGACCGCATTGACCGTGATTCCGTTTCGGACCTCTTCGGCGGCTAAACTTTTGGTCAGAATCAGAACCCCGGTTTTGGCGGCGGTGTAATGGGCGACTTTGGGGGCGGCGGCCTGCTTATCCACTGTGGCTACGGTCATATTAATAATTCTACCCCAATTTCGTTTCCTCATTCCCGGCAGAGCCGCTTGGGAGCATAGAAAGACCGAAGTCAGGTTGGTTTCGATGATATCCTTCCATTCATTATAGCTGGTATGATAGATTGACTTAATAATAAAATTCCCCACATTGTTCACTAAAATATCAACTTTTCCGAATCTTTTCTCCGCCTGTTTAAACAGTTTTGCAACCTCTTTGGGTTTGGTCACATCCGCCTTGATAACCAGAGTTTCTCTTCCCATATTTTCGATGTCTTTAGATAAACTTAGAGCCTCTCTTTTGCTGGTTCTGTAGTTTATCACAATATCAGCTCCCTCTTTAGCCAGAGTCTGTGCAGTCCAGCGCCCAATCCCTTGGGCACAGCCGGTGACTAAAGCAACTTTTCCCTTTAAAAGCGTTTTTCTCACCTGTCTTCCTTATCTGTCATTCTGAGTCCCGATGTAATCGGGACGAAGAATCCCCTTCCTTTCAAATCAGTAGAAGGAATGTAAAAATACTGCCCCGAATGTCAAATAAAAAAATCCCCCTGATTTCTCAGAGGGATTTTTCTTGTTGATATTCGTTCTGTAGCAGTCGATTACGCCATAGCCGGTCTGGTGTCCTTGACCAGGAATTTGGTAACCAACTCGATGAAAAATCCGAATCCGATTCCGGTTAACCAGAACATCCAGAAGTTAGGCATAAAAAACGCCAATGGCAGACTCACTAAGGCTCCCACAAAGATGCCATGGACTAAGTAGTTGACTCTCCAGCCGGAGATTCCCAGGACAAATCCCAGAATCACACGGTCCAAAATCACAGCCAAAGTAACGGCGGAGGTAAAGCCACTGGCAGCACTAATCGGAGAATTCTTGGTCAAAAACCAGCTAGCCACACCACATAATACACCCAAAAATGTGGTAGTTACTATTCTTTTGCTGTTCATCTACACCCTCCTTTATTTAGGGTAGTTTAATACCCGTTTTGATTCATTATCGACCAAATAAGTCTTTATTTTAGTCGAATTTTGAGCTTTTTTTGGGTCAATCTGGCTAATACTTTACACCAAACGGCTTCTTGGCCTTGGGAGCAGGTCTACCGGGAATAGGTTTGCCTCCGGAGAATCTGGAGGGTCTGGTGTTCGCTTTTCTTTCCTGCCTTCTCTTGTATAAAATTGCGATACATCCAATCAGGGCCAAAAGTAATATAAGGTCTGAAAATGACATAGCACCTCCTTTTATGGTGAGCTTGTCGAACCATAAATTGACTAAAGTAGGTTATCGGCAAATCAAGGTAAAAATAAAGGGGAAATTTCTTGAGAAAAAACTTAGCGTCCCGTTTTATACTTACAGCATCCCGTAGGGACCCGGGACGCACGCCCTATGTAAAATAGGGCGCTACTAATAGGTATTTATAGCGGTGCGACTTGTCCTGAATAGTTTGAGGGATTTATCGCATCTTTTAAAGTCGGATAAATCCGACCGCTACTTCTACCCGCTTGTATGGTTAGCAGAGAAAAGCGCTGACTCTATCTGGGGTTTTAATCCTTTCTCAAGCTCAAGCAGGTATTTCTTGCGCCAGAGTTTGCCACCATAGCCACAGAGATTGCCGTTGGCCTCAATCACCCGATGGCAGGGTATAACAATACCGAGGTAATTGGCACCATTAGCCCGGCCCACGGCCCGGTCAGCGCCCGGCTTGCCTAAAAATTTAGCAATTTGTCCATAGGACCTGGTCTGGCCATAAGGTATTAAAAGCAGTTGTTCCCAGGTTTTTTGCTCAAAGGGGGTACCGGTCACGTCAATTGCGATTTCAAATCTTTTCAATTTTCCGGCAAAATAATCTGCCAGTTCTCCTTCAAGCTGGTCCAGATGCGTATTATTTCCCTTCTCCAGAGATACTTTGTATCTTTTCTCCACTCTGTGCAAAATTGTCTCGACACCACCCCGGTCATGCCATTCCAAAAAGGAGACCCCTTGGGTCGTGGCACCGGCAATCATATCTCCCAAAGGAGATTTTAAATTACGATAGACCATTTTATGGTGAGCTTGTTCACTCTGACCCCGATTCATCGGGGGAACGAGCCGAACCATTGTGTTTTTTTGCATAATACCTCCCCGGTGGTTGACCGAATTGACGGACAAATGCTTCTTGAAAGCCGCTGGCCGACTCATAGCCGGATTCATAAGCGGCTGAAAGATAGTCTTCGCCTGATTCCAGCAGTTCTCGGGCATAGCTAAGTCGTAATTGTCTATGAAATGACAGAGGGGTAATCTCCAGATGGTTTTTGAAGTATCTTCTGACAGTGGAAATATCCACTCCGGACAGCTGGATAAGTTTATCTTCGTTTAAACGTTCGGTGCGGTTGGCTCTCATGAATTCCAGAACGGAATGCAGCCACTCCGGCAGAATATCAGGAAATTTCTCTGATTTACAGCGCTTGCATCCCCTAAGCCCGGCGGCAATGGCCTCTTCCCGCGTGGGATAGAAAACCACGTTTTTCAACTGGGGCTTTCTGGCTTTGCAGGAGGGGAGACAGTATATTCCGGTGGAGTGAACGCCTACATAGAATTTGCCGTCATAGCTGGAGTCATTTGTCAGCATGGCTTTGACCATCTCCTGATAATTTAATTTTATCATGCTGGCAATTTAATAGCTATTGTTTTGGCTGTCCACCGATTTTCGAGCAAGTAATTAATTTAAGGAGAATTTTTTTAGAATAAAGCGTGGAAATCATTAATTACGAAACACCAATCAGAGCATCTTGATGATTAACCACAAAAGAATAGCGATTACAACAATGGCAAGGAGAATAGAATTTCTTATCAACATCGTATAGTGTTTCCTGATAGGACTATCTCCAGACTCTCTGATACCAGTGATACCGATTTTCACGTTTTTCAGCGTCCTCCAAATTACTGCGACAACGGCCAGATACGCTAGAATTTTGAACATATGTTATGGGTCTTTATATTCTTAAGTTGGGTCAAGAGTAGCCATTGACGAAATAAAGCACCAGTGTTAGTTTAGAATACTGTCTTAGAAACTTTCCGAACTC
>Ga0326597_10003109_pt1:0-15000 | contig 24222 bp, 19 predicted proteins | sample RVTome_12_FD_203789 | JGI IMG/M metagenome (GOLD analysis project Ga0326597, IMG submission 203789) | Soil microbial communities from uranium-contaminated site in the Upper Colorado River Basin, Wyoming, United States - RVT100D185 | ecosystem: Environmental > Terrestrial > Soil >... | reverse complement strand
GGCCTAGGTGGAATCGAACCACCGACCTCACGCTTATCAGGCGTGCGCTCTAACCAACTGAGCTATAAGCCCAGGGTGTCATCGACACTGTCATCGACAGTTCTTTTGGTCCGAATCCGCATACATATCCAAGCCCACAGGAATTTTCAGCATATGATAAATTTTTTTATAGCGTGCACAGTTCCGCAATCTAACATTTTGCGAGTTTTTATTCCCCTCCGTGAAGAGGGATTGTACACCAATTTGGTACTTGGATACTCCTTAGAAAGGAGGTGATCCAGCCGCAGCTTCCGCTACGGCTACCTTGTTACGACTTAGCCCCAGTCATCGGTTTTACCTTAGGCGTCATCTTCCTTGCGGTTAGATAAACGACTTCGGGTACCCCCGGCTTCCATGGCTTGACGGGCGGTGTGTACAAGGCCCGGGAACGTATTCACCGCGACCTGCTGATCCGCGATTACTAGCGATTCCACCTTCATGGAGTCGAATTGCAGACTCCAATCTGAACTGGGACCGGCTTTATGGGATTTGCTCCACTTTGCAGTTTGGCATCCCGCTGTGCCGGCCATTGTAGTACGTGTGTAGCCCTGGACATAAGGGCCATGCGGACTTGACGTCATCCCCACCTTCCTCCAGTTTATAACTGGCAGTCTCCTTAGAGTGCTCCACCTTTCGGCGGGTTGCAACTAAGGATAAGGGTTGCGCTCGTTGCGGGACTTAACCCAACACCTCACGGCACGAGCTGACGACAGCCATGCAGCACCTGTTCCGATGCTCCTTGCGGAGGGGCTTAATCTCTTAAGCTTACATCGGGATGTCAAGCCCAGGTAAGGTTCTTCGCGTTGCGTCGAATTAAACCACATACTCCACCGCTTGTGCGGGCCCCCGTCAATTCCTTTGAGTTTCAACCTTGCGGCCGTACTCCCCAGGTGGGATACTTAATGTGTTAACTGCGGCACTGAACCTTTCTTAGAGATCCAACACCTAGTATCCAACGTTTACCGCTAGGACTACCAGGGTATCTAATCCTGTTTGCTACCCTAGCCTTCGTGTTTCAGCGTCAGTGAAGGGCCAGAAGACCGCCTTCGCCACCGGTGTTCCTCCCGGTATCTACGCATTTCACCGCTACACCGGGAATTCCATCTTCCTCTCCCTTACTCAAGACCGGCAGTTTCGAATGCCGGCTCCCAGTTAAGCTGGGAGTTTTCACATCCGACTTACCGACCCGCCTACACACCCTTTACACCCAGTGATTCCGAACAACGCTTGCACCCCCCGTATTACCGCGGCTGCTGGCACGGAGTTGGCCGGTGCTTCCTCTGAGGGTACCGTCAAACCCATCCGATTATTGTCGGATGAGATTTCTTCCCCTCTGACAGGAGTTTACATCCCGAAAGACTTCATCCTCCACGCGGCGTTGCTGCGTCAGCCGTTAGGCCATTGCGCAATATTCCCTACTGCTGCCTCCCGTAGGAGTCTGGGCCGTGTCTCAGTCCCAGTGTGACCGTACACCCTCTCAGGTCGGTTATCCATCGCAGTCTTGGTGGGCTGTTATCCCGCCAACTAACTAATGGAGCGCGGGTACATCTGTAAGCGCTAGCTTGTAAACAGAGACTAGCTTTGGTTTCTTCAAGATGCCTTAAAGAAACTTCATCCGGTATTAGACCCCCTTTCGGAGGCTTATCCCAGACTTTCAGGCAGATTACCCACGTGTTACTCACCCGTCTGCCGCTTTTCCCCCGGATTGCTCCGGGAGTCTCGCACGACTTGCATGTATGAAGCACGCCGCCAGCGTTCGTTCTGAGCCAGGATCAAACTCTCATTATAAAAGTTTAATCTCTGAAACAAACGCCCTCTTTTTCGAGGACTTTGTTGTCGGAAATCAATTAATAGGCTCGCAAAGATTGTTATAATTGAAGAACGTATGCACGCTATCTAATTTTCAAAGAGCACAGGACAAAAAAATTTTGGCTGGAAAATATCTAGCCTTTTGTCGCAGATTTGTAATATAACCTATCTGCAACGGTTGTCAAGGAAAATCTGTTAAATTTTCTTTGAGGTTTACTTTTTTAAAGAACTTCTTTATCTAAATCAAGGGTAATAGCTTGCGAGGATATTACCACAATCTTATTCGGTATTAAGATAAAGAACGATTAGTCCCCTGTCAAGTTTTTTTTGACTGTTTTTTATACGAAAGTTTTGGAGAAAAGTTTAGGATTTATAATTCAATCCCACGTTGAGGGTAACGTGGGGCTACGAACTTTGGAACCATGACTTCTTATCATTGGGGAGATTAGACTGAAACCCCACCCAAGCGTTCTTCAACCAGTTGAACATTTCTTTATACTGCCAGCCCTCATCATCTTGCTTTGAATACTGTCCGCGAAAATAAGTTAAGTGAAAGAGGCGCTTGTTTAAGCGAGCTTTCGTCTTCTGCAAATTCTCTGGATATTTTGGATATTTATTCTTATCCGTATTCCATTCAGGCAAGTAATCGGTGACTAAAATGCCATCGTTTTCTTTGTGTATGTCCCTTAATTTGTCATGGTAGCTACTTCTCTGTTCCCAAAAGAAATCTCTAAGGTTTCTGACATGGAGTAGAAAACATTCCAGCATGGCCTTCTTGTAGAGGTCATTTTGTTTTTCAGGCGATTCAGTATCGAGGTTTGTACTCCAATTGACAATGTGGGATGTGGACGCCGTATCTACAGCTACTGGACTGTCCTTACCTTTCGGGAGAGCTTTCTTTAACTCTTCATAAGAGTATTGTAGCATTTTGTACTCATATAAAATATGCTCCGCACCGTGTCTCAACTGTTCTTCTGTCGGCACAAATTTTTCTATTTTCGACATTTTCAATTCCAATGCGATAATGATTCTCACACTTCAATCAGCACCCAGCGTTGGGGGCAACGCGGGTCTACGAGATCTTTTTATAACTAATCACTGAACACCGACCACTATTCCTTTAATTCAGCCACCGACCCGGATCGAACGGGTGACCTAGGGTTTACGAAACCCTTGCTCTACCAACTGAGCTACGGTGGCGCACAAAAAACAGTGGTTAGTGGTTAGTGAATAGTGATTAGTAAAAGACAAGAAAACTAAACACTAACCACTATCCACTAGTCACTGCTTTTAATGGTGCCGCAGGCCAGAATTGAACTGGCGACACACGGATTTTCAGTCCGTTGCTCTACCGACTGAGCTACCGCGGCATTGTTATCAACAATTTCACAAAATAAAATTTTTCACTCAAAAGTCAAGCCATTTTTAAATCCGGCTCTCTGCCCCTGAAAACTCATTTCGCAGTTTTATCTGCCACTTTATCCTAAAGTAAAATTTACGCAATGACGACCAATATAAATGGATATAATTTTGAATCCTTAACTTAAGACGAGGTGGATAAATGTCATATAAAATACCTCTACAAGCAAAGTTTGCCAAAATATTAGTTATAGACGATGACCAGGCGGTCACAGATATGGTCTGTAAAACTCTGGAGGCCAAGGAATACAGCGTAACGGCGGAAAATTCTGGAGCTGCTGGAGTTCTAAGGGCTATCTCCCTTCGCCCGGCCCTGATACTATTAGACATTGTGATGCCTGATATGGATGGATATGAGGTTTGCGAGGCGCTAAAGAAGGAACCAAGCACTAAAGACATACCGGTTGTATTTCTCAGCGGGAAAGATATCCTGGAAGATCGGTACAAATCCTATCAGGTGGGTGGTGATTTATTTATTAAAAAGCCCATTTCTCCGGAGGCACTGGCAAAGATTGTCAAAATTGTGTTAAGCTCAATCTATAAACTTTGATTTTATTCCGGCAGAAGTCCCAGTTGTAGACCCAGCTTGTCTTCCGAAGGATCCGCTTTTGGCGGACAAGCTGGGGCAAAGGTAGATTATCATTTATTCCCACGTTGAGGACAACGTGGGTCTACTAGCTTAAAAACTGAATCCAGCCACAACCCTATTTTAATTCCTAATCAGAACCCTTGACAGCGTATTTCAAGGGACTATATTTAAACTGAAAGAAGGAGGTAAAAATGGAAACAGTCCGCAAAGCAGATTACTATAAAATAATCGTCCCCAATAAAACCGGGGAAGGAGCCAAAACCGTAGGAGCCATACGCAACGCCGGAGTCAATCTTTTGGCTTTTACCGGATTTCCGGCCGGAAAACGTTCCCAGATTGATTTCATCCCGGAAGATTCAGCCGCCTTCGAGCATGCCGCCAAAAGGTCAAAGCTGAAAATCAGCAAGAAGAAACCCTGTTTCGTAATTCAGGGAGATGACCGAACCGGAGCCATTGCCAATATTTTAGAAAGACTGGCTTCCGCCAAAGTCAACGTCATCGCCTTAGACGGAGTTTCAGCCGGCGCCGGACGTTACGGAGCCATCCTGTGGGTAACTCCCAAAGATGTAAGCAAGGCTAGCTCAGCTTTGGGTGCTAATTAAAAAAGAATTGTATTGGCAGAAGAAATTTTTTGAATTTTTAGCTTGACAAAAAGGATAAAATATTTTCTTTATGGTGAGTTTATGGTCAACAATAGTCAATAATGATATTATTGTTGACCATTATTGACTATCGAACCATTTGGGGTAGAGTATAACGATTAGAAATCTTAAAAAAACTTTAGAGGGGGAAAAATGTCCAAAGCCACAACCGCATCACCCAAGATGGAGAGAGTAGAAAACCCCAATCTAGCCGAGCCGGACTTTACCTCCCAGCATATATCCACACTTAGACCTTCCCCTCTAGCATTAATGCGCAATTTGAGCTTTCCGGGCAAAAAGGTTATCAACCTTTTGAGCGGGGATGTGGGATATGAGCCGTCTGCTGCTTTAAAAGAAGCTTATGTCAAAGCCCTGTACACCAAAGGGACCAACAAATACCCGCCGGTTTTTGGCATCGAAAAATTAAGAGAGAAAATCGCCCGGTATCTGACCAAAACCACCAGTGTAAAATTTGAAGCTCAAGATGTAGTGGTCACAGCCGGAGGGCAGTCTGCCCTTTATTGCACGCATATGGCAATTTTAGACCCGGGAGATGAGGTTGTGACGCTGTCACCTTATTGGACCCCTATTGAAATGCATTCTAAAGCTTTCTTTGGAAATTTGGTAGCGGTGCCCATGGATGAAAATTTTGAATTTGACCCGGCCAAACTTGAAAAAGCGGTCAATGAAAAAACCAAAGCCATCTATGTCAATTCACCCCATAATCCCACCGGAAAAGTTTTCAGTTATGAAGAATTGGAGTCGATTGCTAAGATTGCCAAGAAAAATAACCTGCTGGTGATTTCAGATGAACCGTATAAGAGCATTATTTTTGAAGGAGAGCATATCAGCACAGTCTCCCTGCCCGGAATGGAAAAACATACCCTGATAGCTGACAGCTTTTCCAAAGATTTCAATATCACCGGCTGGAGAGTCGGCTATGCCGCCAGCAAAAATAAGAAACTTATTTCACGCCTGATGACCCCTCTGGTGCAGTCCATCAATACCGTCAGTCATCCGGCCCAGTCTGCCCTGGCTGAAGTGATTGAAAATCCCAGAGACCAGGAATCAATCAGAGATATGCGCACCAAAATGGAGCTTCTGGTAAAAGGATTGAATTCTGTGGAAGGAATAAGTTGTGTCAGACCCAGCGGGTCTTTTTATATTTTTCCCAATGTGGGTGGATTAAAGAGAAAATTTCCTAAAAGAGGAATCGGTGAGGAAGCGTTTGCCAGATTGAAGGAACTGGGAATCACCGACGGATTTTATGAGCATGTAAAAAATAGTTTTTCCTGGCAGCTGGTGGATTATCTGGCTAATTTTTCTGCTGAATACGCAGTGATTGTGGCACCGGGTAAGGAATTCGGGGAGGCCTTTGATGATTATGTGAGATTATCCTTTGCCTCCCGAACCGGCGAGGAATTGAGTAAATTTCTCGGTATTCTGCAGGAGGCCTTCGGCAGTAAAATTAAATCTCAAGCCAGACCGAAAGACTTGAGAGTAGAAAATCCTAAAGTTTAGAAACCTTCTCTTCCAGAGCCAGAAGGGATTCCTTCAGTTCTTCTATTTCACTGCTTAGCTCACTTATCCCCTGTTTGAGATCTTTCTGCAAGCGGTTCAATTTGTCGTTTATTTCGGAGATTTTTTTGTCCAGATTCTCCCCCAGATTTTCCACTGCTTCCCCCACTTCCTCGATATCTTTCTTTTCAATGTTCATAACCCCTCCTATGGCTTTTTTGAACATACTCTAATTGGTAAAAGAAAACTTGAAGCTCCAGTCCATCAGTCTCTGCATATCCCTGAAACGGGAATAATTGGAAGGCGCCCCTAACACCACAAAAGCCAGCTTTTTGCCGCTGGAATTTTCCGCGCAGGTAACTAAACAGTAACCGGACTTGACTATGAAACCGGTTTTGGCTCCCAAAATTTCGGTCCGGTAATTCAAAAGCCGGCAGGTATTCTGTAATACAATTTTACGTCGTCTTATCAGGGAACGGATGGAATACTGTTTGGTGGAGGTGATTTTGGAGATAAGAGTATCCTGTAAGGCGGACATAAGCAATTTGGCACAGTCCAGGGCCGTAGAGATATTTTGTGATTCTAAACCGGTGGGGTCGGCAAAACTAGTGGCAAGAAGCCCCAGACTTTCGGCTTTGAGATTCATTCTGGCTACAAATTCCGTCGGACTTAAATTGGTGGAACGGGCTAAAGCTTTGGTGGCTAAGTTGTCGGAGGTCATCAAAGATGCGTACAGTAAATCCATCAGGTGAAAAGTCTCTCCCACCCGGAACAAGGATTTTCCGCCTCTGGGGGCCCGGTCTTCATACTGCAGAATCAGGGGTTCCCCCAAATCCGGCTTGGTATCCAGAAAAATCAGAGCGGTCATCAGCTTGGTCAGGCTGGCGATGGGACGCTTTTCAGTCAGGTTTTTGGAATACATAATCAGGCGGCTTTCGGTATCCATCACCAGAGCTGCCCTGGCTCTCAAACTTAAAGCCGGAGCCGCGGGGCTCTTTTTCTTCCCCTTTTTAGCCGGGGCGGAATCGGGTTGGTCGGCTGAAATAAACATCAGCACCAGAAATGCCAGAATTCCCAGGTACGTTCTAGGGATTGTCATATTTTTGATATGTCCATTCATAGATAAAATCGGCTCTTTAGGAGGTTTCAATGAGCTTTTAGCTTGAGTTTAGGCCATTTTCGCTTTTCGGGTTTTGGGCCTTTGAAACTTGACTTTTCTGCAATTTCGGCAAATCCACTTCCTCTGTTTATGGAAAGATCGTTTTTCTTCCTGCATCTTGTGGTGACAGCGGGGACAGAACATGTGCTAGTCAGTCCCCTCGGCTTTGGCAAGCTGGGAATTGAGTTTTGAGGGAAATTCCGGATTATTCAGACCACAAAAAGTATCAGGAATGTTTGACGTGAAGTTTTTGGATAAATATGAAAAGATTACCAGATTATTCGAAAGAGAATGCTTTAAAATAATTATCTTCCCCCGCCCCTCTTTTTAGCATTGGCCCGTTTTATACCGCCTTTGGCTTGTGAAACTTTTTTCATTTTTCGTTTATCTTCCCGTTTGACAATTTTCTTAATCTCGGAAGCCAGAAATTCCAAATTGAGCTTTTTCTCCTGGTAATTCAAAAGCGCAATGCGGAAGGCCTCATCCACGTTGTCTACGAAGATAAAATTCATCTGCTTGCGCAGGGACGGGGGCAGTTCTTCCAAATCTTTGCGGTTCTCTTTGGGTAAAATTATGTTCTTAATTCCCACCCGGTTGGCAGCCGAGACCTTTTCCCTTATGCCGCTGACCGGCAGGACCCGGCCCCGCAGCGAAATCTCGCCGCTCACGGCCAGATCATGTCGGACCGGCTTGTCGCTCAAAACCGAGGCAATCGCCAGAGCAATCGCCAGTCCGGCCGAAGGACCGTCTTTGGGGACTGCGCCGGAAGGAAGATGGATATGGATGTCGTGTTGCAGAAAATCCTGATATTTGATTCCCAGAAGGTCGGCCCGGGAGCGGACATAACTCAAAGCCGCCACCACCGATTCTTTTATTATTTCTCCCAGAGAGCCAGTGGAAGTAATTTGGCCGGCCCCGGGCATTTTGAGGGCTTCGATTAGCATTATGTCACCCCCGGCCATGGTCCAGGCCAGACCCATCACTACTCCCACTTCCGGCTTGGTTTCGGCCGTATCCGGAATGTAGACCGGAGTGCCCAAGAACTGCTCCAGATTATTTTCGGTTATCTCCCAGGAAGTTTTTCCTCCGGTCGCCTTGATGCGGGCGATTTTATGGGAGATGCGCTCGATTTCCCCCTGTAATTTTCTCACTCCGGCTTCCAGGGTGTAATTGCGGATGATTTTTAGCAGGGCTTTGTCCGTGATTTTGATTTCTTGCGGAGATAAGCCGACTTTCTGAAACTGTTTGGGAATCAGACTCATCTTGGCTATCTCCAATTTTTCGTCCTCCACTAAGCTGGGGAACTCCACAAACTCCAATAAATCCGCCAAATTTTCCGGGATGTTCTCCTCTATCATGGTGGTGGTGATAAAAAATACTTTAGATAAATCGAAAGGGATTCCCAGATACCGGTCCAGAAATTTGTGGTTCAGATTCTGGTCTAAAAACTCAATTAAAGCCGAGGTGGGACCACCCAACACCGACTCTCGTCTCAACTGGTCTATATCTTCTATCATTATCACCGGATTGGGGGATTCCACTTCTCTTAGAGTTTTGATGATTTTACCGGGCTCGGCTCCCGGAATCAGATATTTTTGCCCCACCAGCTCCGTGGCATCTTTCACTCCCGCGATGGAGAAATTGACAAATTTCCTGCCCAGGGCTTTGGCTAAAGCCGCTCCCATAGCGGTTTTTCCCACACCCCGCGGTCCCAGAAAACATAAAGGAGGCCGCAATTTATCCCGCTGTATGAGATGCACCGACAGATAATCCAGGATTTCTTCTTTGGTTTTTTCCAGGCCGTAAAATTCCTCTTCCAGAGTGCTTTGGATGGTTTTTAAGTCCGGGGCCGGAGCCGGATAAGAAAACCAGGGTAAAGATAAAATCCAGTCCAGATGGTTGACTATCATACTGAATTCCACCGAGGCCGGAGTCAAAAGTTTCAAGCGCTCGGTTTCTAAATAAGCCTGGGTTCTTATCTCGTTGGGTAAATTGGAGGTGGCTATTTTTTCTTTTAAAGTCTCGATCTCTCTTTCCTGAATCTCTTCTTCTCCCAGCTCCTTTTTAATTTCTCTTAGCTGCTGGCGTAAAAAGGTCTCTCTCTGGCTTTCGTCCAGAGAGATTTTGGCTTTGACCGCCATCTCCCTGGTCAGCCCGGCTTTTTCGATTTCCTGCTCTATGAGTGAAATCAGTTTTTGTAACCTTTCTTTTATATCCACAGTATCTAAAATCATCTGTCTGGAACTTAAATCCAGGTGCAGGGAAAAAGCCACCGTATCGGCGAAACGGCCGGGGTCTTTGGTATGCAAGCTGAAGATGTGATAGAACTCCCTGGGATAGCGGGGCTCCAGTTCCAAAAGAGCCGCCGACAAATCCAGGGCCTGGTTCACCAGAGAATTGATTTCGAAACTGTCCTGCTTTTTTTCTTCTAGAACTTTTACTCTGGCTATGAAGTACGGCTTGGTCTGGGAGAATTCCTCGATTTTGATTCTTTTTAATCCCTGCAAGGTCACCTGCAGGGTTCCGTCCGGCAGGGTCAGGGTGCGGATTACTTTGGCTGCCACTCCCATTCTGGAAATGGTTTCCGGACTGATTCTTTCTATGTCTGCATTTTTGGCCAGAGCCAGACCGATGATGCTGTCCGGCTCCGAGTTATCCTGGATGAGTTTTAAATTTTTCTGAAAGGCCACCGGCAAGGTGGCCACCATCTGCGGGAAAACCACGGTGCTCATCAGAGGCAGAATCGGTAAAATCTGGGGAATATTTTCTTCTTTGAACAAGCCGGATGTTTCTTCTTTTGAGCCCATACTATTTCAATTTATACTGAAAACTGCGCTACGTCAATCATCTATTTTAAAAAGATTTTACAATAAAACTTGACAAACCACAGAACATAAATCTTATTTTAAGCCGATGCCCAAAAAAATCGGCGCCATTCTGGCTATCTTGATTCTATTTTCGGGTTGTTCCCGAACAGAATCCGACAGGACCGTTTTGCAATTCTGGCAATTCTGGACCGACCCCCAGGTGAAACCTGCGGTTTTAAAGTTAATCCAGAAATTTGAGCAGGAAAATCCGGGAATCAAAGTTACGGTCACGGATTTGACCTGGTCAAACGGGCATGAGAAAATTGTGGTGGCTTTTGCCTCTAATTCCGCTCCGGACCTGCTGGAACTGGGCTCGGACTGGGTTCCGGAGTTCTCCTCCCAGAATGTGCTTCTGGACTTGACACCGGCGGTTAACTCTGTTAAAAAAAGATTCAGAATGTGGGAACCAGGAATCTTTGACGGCAAAATCTTTGCCTTTCCCTGGATGCTGGATACCCGGGTTCTATTTTACCATAAGGACTTAATGACAAGGGCCGGATTAGACCCCCAGCACCCACCCCAGACCTGGAATGAGCTTCTAAGTTATGCCCAAAAAGTCAATCAACCCCACAAGAAGATATACGGCTTCGGAGCCAATGCGGCCGAGAGACATCGTTTGTACAAGAAATTTTTACCATTTTTATGGGGAAATGACGGTAAAATTCTGTCGGAGGATAATTCGACCTGTTTGATAAATTCTAAGGAAGCAGTTGATGCTTTAACTTTTTATATCGAACTGACTAAATTCGGACTATTAGACACTCAAAGAAGATTGGACGAGGCCTTTATGCAGGGGAAACTTGCTTTTGTCATTTCCGGAGGCTGGCTTTTAAAGGAAATTCAGAAAAATAATTTGCCCTTAAAGTTTGGGGTTACTTTGATGCCTAAGCCGGATAAAAATAGAGGAACTCCGGCTTCCTTTGCCGGAGGGGAGTTTTTAGTCATAAGTCAAAAAACTAAGCATCCAGAGGAAGCTTTGAAATTAGTCCGATTTTTAACCCGTCTGGATAATTGTTTGGAGCTGTGTAAAGCCATCGGCACTCCCTCCCCTGCGGATACTGCGGCAATTCATGATGATTATTATCAGAAGGACCCTTACTTAAAAATCTTTCAGCAACAGCTAAAATATTCTTTCTCTCCACCGGCCACACCCCAATGGGTTTATATCGAAGAAAAAATTGAGAGAGCCATCGAGGAAGCCATGTATGGCAGAAAAACTACTTCCCAAGCCCTGAACGATGCTAAAGTTGAAATTGACAAGCTATTAAAGAGTCCATGAGGAAATTTTTTTCTCCCACTTTATTATTTCTTTCCCCCTGGCTTATTACTTTAATTTTATTCTGGCTTTTCCCCTTGATCTATTCGCTGTATTTATCACTCACAGATTATACCGTTCTAAATCCTTATCCGAATTTTATCGGTCTGCAAAATTATTTTAAACTTTTTTCCGACCCGGATTTTCTGACAGCTCTAAAAAATACTTCCCTGTTTGTGCTCGGAACCATCCCCTTTACGACTATTATAGCTTTATTCCTGGCTTTGATAGTCAACCAGAAAATCCCCTTCAAAGGTTTTTTCAGAGCCGGATTTTTTCTGCCATCCATAACTTCTATGGTAGTGATTGCTTTAATTTTCACCAATCTTTACGCCAAAGACGGGTATCTGACTTTTTTGTGCCAGCTTTTGGGAATTCCCACGCCGGAAAAGGGATTTTTGTTTTCCACCGGCACCGCTCTTCCTTCCATTATGCTTATGGATGTATGGATCAGTTTCGGATATTATCTGATTTTGTATCTGGCGGCTCTGCAGGCTATACCAATCGAACTTTATGAGGCGGCTGAAATCTCCGGGGCAACTTTCTGGCAAAAATTCAGATACATTACCCTGCCCTATCTAAGACCTATGACCTTGCTGATAGTTTTGATAAATACCATCCGCTCATTTCAAATTTTTATCGAGATTTTTGTGATGACCAAAGGAGGACCTTTGAATTCTACTTTGACCGTGGTCTATTCGGTTTATGAGAACGGTCTGGTCAGATTTCAGATGGGGTATGCCTCGGCTATGGCTTACGTGCTGTTTTTTATCATAATGATTTTTTCGCTTCTGCAGATGAAACTCTTCGGCTTGGGCAAAGGAGTGGAAGATTGAAGAAAGTATCTAAAATAGCTCTATTTCTATTTTTGATTTTGATTTTAATCGGCACCTTATTCCCTTTAATCTGGATGTTTTATTCCTCTTTGTTTTCCCATACCATTTCCTTAGCAAGTTTAGCCGACATTTTTAAGCAAGATTTGACTTTCAAAAATTATGCCGAAGTGTTCTCTCAAATCCCTTTCGGGAAATTTTTATTCAATTCTGTTTTTGTGGCAACGGTGGTAACTTTGGGAAATTTATTTTTCTGCTCTTTGGTCGGCTATGCTTTTGCCCGCAAAAGATTCCCCTTCAAAAAATCTCTATTTGTCTCCGTAATTTTAGTTTTGATGATTCCGGTGCATATTCTAATCATACCACTTTTTATTTTGATAAAATTTTTGGGCTGGTATGACAGCTATCTGGCTTTGATAGTCCCCTGGCTGGTATCCCCTCTGGGGATATTTTTGATGCGGCAGTATATCGAAGTTCTGCCTAAAGATTTAGAAGAGGCCGCCCGAATCGACGGAGCCGGGGAATTCAAAATTTTATTCAGGGTAGTTCTGCCGTTATGCAAACCGGCTTTAGCCGTGGTGGCTATTCAGGTCTTTTTGGCCAACTGGAACTCGTTCTTATTTCCTTTTATTCTGACCTCATCTGAAAATATGAGAACCGTTCCGGTGGCTCTGGCTTTATTTCAGGGATATCAGACCATCGACTGGCCCCATTTATTCGCTGCTTCCGGATTGGCGACTCTCCCGGTTTTAATTTTATTTTTATTTTTCCAGAGACAAATCGTAGCGGGGTTAACCACCGGAGCTTTGAAGCAATAGGTTTAATTATTTTTTTCGTGAACTGACCTCTCCCCTGCCCTCTCCTCAAAGGAGAGGGGGTATTAAATCTTCGTTTATTAGGTGATTGCTGGACGAGGGATTTACTTCACGGTCTGCAGGAACTCCGAAAGCCCTAAATAAATTGCCCGGGCCACTTTGTTCTGAAAAGCTTCGGTTCGCAGGAGCATTTCCTGTTGCGGGACGATTATGAAGGCGCATTCCACCAAGACCGACAGATACTGGGGAGGCCGCAGAACCGCAAAGTTGGCATGATACAACCCCTGGTCCGGCAGACCTAAATTAGTCAGTAAATGTTTGTGAATTTTTTCCGCCAGAAGTTCCGACTGGGGATGATAATAATAAATACTGGTTCCGTTATACTCCATCGGATTTATCCCGTCCGGGTGGGAATTATTATGAATCGAAATAAAAATGTCCGCCTTGGATTCCAAAGCCAGCTTGGGTCGGTGATATAAGGGGACATGCTCCATTCCGCTGCGGGTCATGGTTACCTTGGCACCATGGCTTTGCAAGAGGTTTTTGACCTTTTTGGCAATCTGCAAATTGACTTCTTTTTCCATCAAGCCGCTGGGCCCGATGGCTCCGTCATCTGCCGAATGCCCGGCATCCACACAGATTTTCAAACCGGTGAGATTTTCACCCCATCTGGGGGCCCGGTTTATCTCAAAGACCAATTTGGTCTTTTCATAATAGACATCGTATCCCCACTGCTGTTTTAATCTTAACAAAACTTTCAGCTGAAAAACCCTTTTCTCCGGCTGCTGCCACTGGATGTTTTCGATGAATTTACGCTTGGCGTCATAGCGGATAAAATTCACGTTCGAGGTGGCGTAATAGATGGTCAGCGTAAGAGCCGCAGGATTGGTGCTCTGTTCCACCCGGAAGGGGAGCCTTTCGGACAGATTGAAAATCAGCTTGGTTTTGTCCGGGCCGGATTCATTTTTGATGAAACTGATGCTGCTTTGGGGAACGGAGGTGCCGGGGGGAAGATATTTTATTTTCTCCTCGGCTACCCAGGCCGCTTCCGTTTCAGAAAGTTTCAAGCGAACCCAGGTGCCGATTTTAGCCGTGGCTACGGCTTTAACACCCTGCGGCTGAAAAAGGAGAGAATATCCCTGATTGGGCCCGGTGCGGGCAATCTGGGTGGTGTCGGTCAACTCTACGATTTGAGGTACGTCCCACTGGGTGATGGTAAGTTTTCCGGCGGCTGAATCGTAAACGCACATTGAAAAATTCACCGTATCCGGACAGCCCTTTTTTATCATTTTATTAACGGATAAAAATTTCCCCAGAGAATCCTTCTCCACCGCCACTGATTTGACCAACATAAAAAAGAGTTTAGACGAATCAATTCTATCCGTGGCTTTGACCAGATAGCTTCCGGAGTAAATTCCTTCCGATAAAAGCGAATCTGCTAATTGCCCGGACCCGAAGACAAAATTCCCCGGCAAACTTTCGGTCTTGACCCCGGTCTCTGCCATGGGGAGCCAGTCGGTCATCTTTTCGATTTTGAAAAATGCCTTGTGGTGAGGTGTTCCCCGGAATTTTACCTGAATCAAATCACCGGCAGTAAGAATCATGTCCACATCCGGCAGTTTTCCTTCCGGCTCGATTCTGAAACTGTCCGGTGGCGTGGGAACAACCGGCACAGGAACTTTGACTGCCAGAGTCCTGATGGTAGTCCCCCCTGTATTGGTTGCTATCAGCTCAAAAGTAAAATCTCCCGGAGTCAGGGGAATGAATCCCAGAAAAGCTCCGTTGCGGTAGACCTTGACCGGAAGTCCGTTAATTTTTAACTCGGACCCGCGGGTCACATTCCCGATTATAAAAGTTGACTCGACGGCCGCGACTTGCTGGGTATCCTTGGGATAAATTACATTGATTAACGGGGGATTGGGTCCCTGGAGCGTTACAGCAGTCTTCAGGGTTTCGGAGCTGGGAGCATCCTGAGCCAATACTTTGAAATTCAAAA
>Ga0326597_10003108_pt1 | contig 24228 bp, 17 predicted proteins | sample RVTome_12_FD_203789 | JGI IMG/M metagenome (GOLD analysis project Ga0326597, IMG submission 203789) | Soil microbial communities from uranium-contaminated site in the Upper Colorado River Basin, Wyoming, United States - RVT100D185 | ecosystem: Environmental > Terrestrial > Soil > Contaminated >... | reverse complement strand
TCGGGCTTCCGATCCTCGGCCTTTCTTGGTGAAATCCTGGTGCCTTGGTGTTCTTGGTGGTGAGCGCTCGGCGTGAGATGCCAAACGGACATTTATTGTACAGAGATCAGTAACCCATGAGCCATCACACCATGCCCGCCTACACCCCCTATGACCCCGCCGAGGAGAAGCGCTTCTTTCACGAAGGCATCGACCTCTTCAACGAAGGCGAGTTCTTCGAAGCCCACGAGGCGTGGGAGGAGATCTGGAAGAACACCGCCGGACGCAAGGCGCGTTTCTACCAGGGCCTCATCCAGGCGGCGGTCGTGCTCGAACACATGAACCGGAGCAACCCGCGCGGCGTGCAGCGCGTCTGGTCCACCATGCTCACCAAGTTCGACGGCCTGCCGGAGGTCTTCATGGGGGTGAACATCCCTGCGTTTCTCAGCGCGCTGCACCCCGTCGTGAACCACGTGCTGAAGATGGAGACTGTGACGGGCCAGAAGCCGTATGACGTGGAACTGAAGTGGAACCGCGACGCGGTGCCGAAGGTGCAACTGCTCTACGACCCGTTCGAGACGGGCGAGGCGGGGCGGTTGGATTCGGCCTCCATATGATGCGACTGCCGCTTGCTCTTTGACGCACTTGACCGGCGGCAACGTTCGGATAGTGTTTGGGTGCAAGGGCTGGTGCATTCGGAGGCGCGAAATGGGAACACTGTCCCTCTTCGAGGACGAGAAGGCGAACGGCAAGCGAGTGGCAGGCGGCATCACGACCTCGGACGTGGTGCTGTCGTCTCATCTCGGCGGAAACGCCGATGTTTTTCCGCAGGTGCTCCAACTGCATGTTCCGCCCGGTGCGACCGTCGCGGACGTGACGTGGGGCAAGGGCGTCTTCTGGCAGAAGGTGCCTCCGAAGCGCTACAAGGTGCTGGCGACCGATCTTGACACGGGCGTTGATTGTCGCGACTTACCCTACGAGGACGAGTCGATTGACTGCGTGGTTCTCGATCCGCCGTACATGGAAGGGCTTTTCCGGCGGGAGGATTCACACCTTGCCGGGGGCGGGAGCCACGCCGCCTTCCGCGAACACTACTCCAATGGCAAGCCGACCATCGGAGGCCCGAAGTGGCACGCGGCTGTCACCGACCTGTACTTCAAGGCCGGCGCTGAGGCGTGGCGCGTCCTGCGGAGCGAGGGCGTTCTGATCGTCAAGTGCCAGGACGAGGTCAGCGCCAATCGGCAGTGGCTCACGCACGTGGAGATCATCAACGAGTACGAGCGTCGCGGCTTCTACACGAAGGATCTCTTCGTGGTCACGCGGACGAACCGGCCCGTGGTGGCTAGGCTCAAGAAGCAGGTCCACGCGCGCAAGAACCACTCGTACTTCCTGGTGTTCGTCAAGCCGAAGGTGAGGCGGGCCGGGCAGCGCCGCCGCGCGACTTGATTAGGTCTTCAAGCACGTCAAACAGGTTCTCACTGAACGGAGTTCGAGGTGGCGAGGAAACCGTGACCAGCGAGGCAATCAACTGCCGCCGCTGCTCAAGCGTGTATTTGCGGTATGTCGAGCAGGGAAGGTCAGAGTTCTTGCAGTACAACCAACGCCACTCGTTCCGGAATGCGAAGCAATTGACCGCGAGCACGTCGAAGTCGCCGTAGAGAAGCAACGTCGTGTCACGCCGTGAACCATCGCCGAACGTCACTGTTCGCCGGTCGCTCGCGTCCACCTGCGCCTTGCCGATCAGGATTCCGTCCTTCTCCCTCACAGTGTTCGTTTGCAGCGATTTGGACTCGATCACGAATCGACGCCCCTTGTATTCGATCACGCGATCGCCCTTGTTTGTGCGATCATGATCGTCGTACTTCATCGACGAGGACACATCGGCATTGGCCGCGAGCAGTTCGGACAGTTTGTGCTCCGCCACATACCCCAGCAGCATCCCGCGCAGGCTTGGATTATCGTCAACAAGTCGCGTCAGCAATGCGGCCGAGATGCCCCAGCGGTCAAGAATGCTCGGGGCGGGGGACCGCCCCCGGCGATCAGGGAGCGCAGTGTCATTGGCGTCGTTGGGCCGCCCCGTCATTGGAGACCCTCAAGGAGTTTCGACGGGCTGGTACCGAGCGCTCGGGCAAGTCTGATCAGCGTAACCACCGTGACGCCTCGCTCCGCACGTTCGATCTTGCCGATCGCGGTTCGATCCATTCTCGCCTTGGCGGCAAGCCGCTCCTGAGTCAACCCCAACTCACGTCGACGTGCCGCAATGCGACGACCCACCTCGCGGTTGATGTCTGTGCTCGCCATTGGCGTAATCGTCCACTGTGGGGCGCATATGTCGACGGACTATGCGCCCCATCGGACGCCCGGTCACATTCACTTGCCAGACCGACGTGCGATCCTGTTGCACTCGAAACCGGTCGCCTCTGTCCTGCTACCCCTCGCGCGATCCCCCCTCCCCGCGCGTACCATCCTCGCCATGCTCAAACGCACCCACACATGCGGCAAACTTCGCGCCGACAACGTCGGAAAAACCGTCACCCTCAACGGCTGGGTCGATTCCTATCGCCACCACGGCCGCCTCATCTTCATCGACGTCCGCGACCACACCGGCATCACCCAACTCGTCTTCGACCCCGACCAGGGCCGGGAGATACACGACCTCGCGGCCACCTATCGGCGCGAGGATGTCATCGCGGCCCAGGGCAAGGTCGTCAAGCGCCAGAGCGTCAACGAGAAGATCCCCACCGGCGAGATCGAGATCGTCGTGGGCAAGACCGAGCGGCTCAACAAGTGCGCCAAGCCGCCGATCCTCCCCGACGAAGCGCGCGACGACACCGGCGCGGTGTCGGAGGACACGCGCCTGCGCTACCGCTACATCGACCTCCGCCGGCCGCGCATGCAGCAGATCATCCGCACGCGCCACAAGGTCACGCAGACAATCCGCAACACGATGACGGCGATGGGCTTCTGCGAGATCGAGACGCCGGTCTTGTGCAAGAGCACGCCGGAGGGCGCGCGCGACTTCCTCGTGCCCTGCCGTCTCATGCCGCGCACGTTCTATGCCCTGCCGCAGAGCCCACAGATTCTCAAGCAGATTCTGATGATGGCGGGGTTCGATCGTTACTTCCAGATCGTCAAGTGTTTCCGCGATGAGAACCTGCGCTTCGACCGCCAGCCGGAGTTTACGCAACTCGACGTCGAGATGGCGTTCGTGGAGCAGGATGACGTGTTTGCCGCGTTCGAGCAGGTCATCCGCACGGTGTGGAAGGAGTTGCTCAGCCTCGAAGTCGGCGCCATTCCGCGCCTGACTTACGAAGAGGTCACGAACACCTACGGCAGCGACAAGCCCGATCTGCGCTACGGCGTGAAACTCTTCGACGTGACGGCGATCGCGAAGAAGTGCGACTTCCGCGTCTTCACTTCGGCGATCGAGGGCGGCGGGGTCATCAAGGCGATTGCCGTGCCCGGCGCGGCGTCGTTCTCGCGCAAGCAGACCGATGCGCTGGGCGAGTGGGTCAAGCAGTTCGGCGCCGGCGGCCTGCCGACGACGAAGGTCATCGCCGGCGGCAAACTCGAAGGCGGCATCGCCAAGTTCGTCGATGGCGTGTCCCCGGAACTCATTGCCACGCTCGGCGCGGGCGAGGGCGATCTCCTCTGCTTCGCGGCCGACAAGATCGACGTCGCCAACCGCGTGCTCGGCGAACTGCGGCGCAAACTCGCCGGCGAACTCAAACTCGCCGATGAGAGCAAGTGGTCGATGTTCTGGGTCGTGGACTTTCCGCTCTTTCTCTGGAACGAGGAAGACCAGCGCTGGGACAGCGCCCACCATCCCTTCTGCGCTCCGCGGCCCGAGCAACTCCACCTGCTCGACACCGATCCGCACAAGATCACGGCCCAGACCTACGACTTCATCATCAACGGCCACGAGATGGTCAGCGGCTCGATCCGCATCCACCAGCCCGAGGTGCAGCAGAAGATCTTCCAACTGCTCAACATCTCCGATGAAGAGGCGAAGGACCGCTTCGGCTTTCTCATCGAGGCGATGTCCTACGGCTGCCCGCCGCTGGGCGGGTTCGCCCTCGGACTCGACCGACTCATCATGCTGCTGTGCAGGACCGACAACATCCGCGACGTGATCGCGTTCCCCAAGACGCAGACGGGCGCGGACCTGATGATGCAGGCGCCGGCAAGCGTGGATCAGAAGCAGTTGGATGAGCTCGGCCTTCGGTTGAAGCCGGAGTGAATTGAACCACCGAGTGGATTGAACCACCGTGAGGCACAGAGAGGGGCATCGGTCAAATGGCCGCAAAAAGGCACAAAAGGCACAAAAGGCACAAGAATCCGGCTCAATGTCATTTTCTGCGCCTTTTGAGCCTCTTTGCGGCCATTCTGGTTCCCGCTGTGTCTCTGGGTCTCTGTGGTTAGACTCTTGTGGTTCGACTCCTACATTGCTCCGTGTCCTCCGTGACTCCGTGGTGATTCCATGTGCGGCATCGGCGGCATTCTGCGCACTGACGGCCAGCCCATTCCCGAGGAATGGCTCGACGCCATCGATGCGCGCATTGCGTACCGCGGGCCGGATGGAGCGGGTCGGTTTCGTGATCGCGTGACGTTCACTGATGAACAAGGCCGGCAGCGCATCGTCGAAGTCGCCTTCGTCCACCGCCGGCTGTCGATCATCGACCACAAGGACGGCCATCAGCCGATGGTGAGTGAGCGCGGGCGAAACGAGAACGAAGGCCTCGTCGCCGTCGTCTTCAACGGTTGCATCTACAACCACCGCGAGTTGCGCAAGGAACTCGAAGCGAAGGGGCATCGGTTCGTTACGGACCACAGCGACACCGAAGTGCTGATCCACGGGTGGCGCGAGTGGAGAGAGGGCCTGCCAGGTCGGCTGGAAGGGATGTATGCGTTTGCGATCTGGGACAGGATCGAACTGACGCTCTTCATCGCTCGCGATCTCTACGGCGAGAAGCCGCTCTACGAGCAACGGATCGTGCGCGACGAGGAGCAGTACAGCCTGCGATATGTGTTCTGCAGCGACCGATTCGCGGTACTACCGGCAATTGATGAACTGAGAATGGCAGACCGACTGCCGACGCTGGCAGCGCATTACCTTCAGTATGGTCATGGATGGAGTGAGGCGCTTGACTCGTACAAGGGTCCGATCGCGAGAGTTGTTGATCCAGGCGATTGGCACTGGCTCGGCATATTTCGAGAAACGCTCGGTGGACTGGGTCGCTATCCGAACGAATCGGTTCCCACGACCAGCGAGCGAATTGAGGCGTTGCTGGAACAGGCCGTCGCACGTCGCCTTGAAGCGGATGTTCCCCTTGGGTGTTTTCTCTCGGGCGGGGTGGATTCATCGCTCATCGCGCACTTCGCCAAGCGGCACAGGGCAGACCTCAAGACGTTCACCGTCCGCATGCCCGATGCGCGTTACGACGAGTCGAAGTATGCCCAGTCCGTCGCACAACATCTCGGCACGGATCATCACGCACTCGACGTCGAAATGAATCCTGCCGACGACTTAGTGCATTTGATCGACACACTTGGCCAGCCCTTCGGCGATTCTTCGATCCTGCCGACGTACTGGGTCAGCAAGGCGGCGCGGCAACAGGTGAAGGTCGCGCTCGCGGGCGACGGCGGTGATGAACTCTTCATCGGGTACGAACGCTACTTCGCCGCGCGGCAGATTCACCTGCACTACCCGTGGTTCGGCTGGATGCCCGGCTGGCTTCATCGCGGCGCACATCCCAAGTCGTTGCGCAGCAAAGTCGCCCGAGTCGCGGATGTGTCTCGCGACTACGAACAACTCGGCGTGCGGGCTCTGGAGGCACTGTTCACGCTCGACGAACTTGAGGAACTCGTGGGCGATTCAGTGCAACTTCCTTTGATGGACCTCGCCTGGAGCAAGAGGTTCACAAAGCGATTTGCATGGCTTGCCGCCAAGAGCATTGGCGGCGCCACTGACGCTGACGAGCCGGTTGACGAGGACGAGGAAGACCCGCTTGAGGAGTTGCGCCGCATCGACATACTCGAATACCTGCCGCAGGATCTATTGACAAAGACCGACACGGCCTCCATGGCCTGCGGGCTCGAAGTGCGCTGTCCCTTCCTCGATCACGACCTTGCCTCCGCCGTGCTCGCCATGCCCGTCGATGAACTCATCCCCAACGGCGAGCGCAAGGGGCTGCTCCGCCGCATCGCGCGCAAGTACCTGCCGCGCGAATGCGTCGATCGGCCGAAGATGGGTTTCGCCATCCCCATCGGCGAGTGGCTGCGCGACGACGACCTGCCGCACAAGGGTTCGGGGATGAAGTCGCTGCTGCTCGATCACCTCAACTCGGCCGAGCCGTTCGGGCCCATTCAACTCAACCGCAAGGCCGTTCAGCGGTTCATTGATGAGCACATGTCCGCCAAGCGCGACCACGGGCAGCGGCTGTTTACCCTGCTCACCCTGTCGATCTGGGCGCGGGGGACTGGCCGGCATGAGCGTGCGTCTTCATCGGTGTGATCGTGGTACAATCGCCCGGAGGTCGCGCATGACCTATGTCGTTCTGCTCATCGTCGCGTGCGGGCTTGGGGCGTGGGGCTACTGGCGGGGCGGGCTGCGCATCGCCTTCGGCCTCGCGCCGCTCATCTTCGCCTCGGCGCTCATGTGGGTCTTCGGCGGGCTGCTCTATCGCAGCGACTTCATCACCAGCGCCGGCCTCGCCTGGCCGCTCATCCTCCCGCTGGTCATCGGGATCGCGGGCGGGTACGTCCTCCAGTTCTTCGTGCGCAAGAAACTGCCCAGGGAGCCGCACCGAGCCGACCGCGTCGCCGGCGCGGCGGTGTGCGTGCTCATTTCGATCGTGATGGTGTGGATCGGCAGCCTCTACCTCGCCCTGCGCGGCGCTTCGCAGGACGGGACGATCGCCTCCTCCGCCACCGGCCCAGCGCGATTCCTCAACAAGGCGGTCGTGCGCTGGATTCCCGCCGTCGGCAGCGGCAGCGACTCGCTCATGAGCGTCGTCGAGATCGCCTCGGCCGATGAGGACGTTCGCCAGCGTGCCGCGGAGAGTCTCAAGATCGACCACCTGCTCAACTCCGAGACATTTCTGCTGATGACCAATGACGCCGCGACGCTCGACGACCTCACCGCCGCGTCGAGCGGCAACCTGCTCGCGCTGTGGCGCCTCCAGAAGAACGCCCTCGTTCACGAGTTCTACAAGAGCGCCGAGGTGCAGGACGCGATCAAGCGCCTGTCCCTCGCCGACATCGCCAACGCGGTGCGCGAGGCGCAGGAGGCGTCCGGCGAGCCTTCGCCCTGAGGGACGAGTGAAGGGTCACGATTCCTGCGGATTCCCTTGGAACTGAAATCCTCCCTGCCCAGACCAACCTCCAATGTTCACCACGAAGGGCACGAAATCACAAAGGAAGCACGAAGAGGAGCCTCGTCTCTCCAACCCGGCACAGCACATCTCAAGCCTCATTGGTCTTCCGATCCGGGGGCTTGCTTGGTGAAGACTTTGTGTCTTTGTGCCCTTCGTGGTGAGCGCTCAGCGCGTGGCGCTCAGCGGATCTTCGATCTATGAGAGTCAGCGGATCGCTTGTACCGCCTGCCGCCGGGCTCATCAGCCGCGGCCCGGCGAGCAGTCGTACTGCGGGTTCCACATCGCCGCCGACACCGCCTCTTCGATCGCCTCATCGCGCAGCAGGCGGCCGAGATCGAGCCGCCTGGCCTCGCGCACGATCGCCACGGCGATGCGCCGCGACACGCTGCGCAGATCGCTCTGGTCCGGGTAGAGCGCCCCCGCTTCGAGGCGCTCGGCGCTGATGCACTCCGCCAGCGTGCGGGCGGCGACGAGGAACATCGAGTCCGTCACCTGCCGCGCTTCGGAGACGATGCATCCCAGCCCGACGCCGGGGAAGATGAAGACGTTGTTGCCCTGCCCGATGACGTGACGCCGGCCGCCAAACTCGACCGGGGCGAAGGGGCTGCCCGTGGCGACCAGTGCCCGGCCCTCCGTCCATTCAATCGCTTCCTGCGGCGTACACTCGGCCTTTGAGGTCGGGTTGGAGAAGGGCATGATGATCGGCCGCTTCGCGTGCCGCGCCATTTCACGGATGACCGGCTCGGTGAACACGCCCGGCTCGGCGGTGGTGCCGATGAGGATCGTCGGCTTGAAATGCGCGACGACGGTTTCAAGATCGAAGGGACCATCGCCGTTCAGGTCAAAGGCGCTCAGATCGTCGCGCGTCCACGCAAACGCTTTCTTATGCGCATCGCGGATCATGCGATCGGTGAAGATCAGGCCGCGACTGTCGAGAAAGGCCTGGGCGCGGCGGATGGTCTGCTCATCAGCGCCCTCTTCGCGCATGGCGTCGCGCACGAGTCGGCCGATGCCGATCCCCGCCGCGCCCGAGCCGAGGTAGACCAGGCGCTGATCGCACAGGCGCTCGCCGGTCTTGCGCAGCGCCGCGAGGATGCCGCCGAGCGCGACGGCCGCCGTACCCTGGATGTCATCATTGAAACTCGTGAGGCGCAGGCGGTAGCGGTCGAGCACCTGAAAGGCGATGTTCTTGTGGAAGTCCTCCCATTGGAGCAGCGCGCGGGGGAAGACCTCGGCCACTGCCTCGACAAACGCTTCGATGAACTCCTCATATGGCTGCCCGCGCAGGCGCCGATGCCGCCAGCCGCGATAGAAGGGGTCGTTGAGCAGTTCGGCGTTGTCGGTGCCCACGTCGAGGCTGATGGGAAGACATTGCGAAGGATGAATGCCCGCCGCGGCCGTGTAGAGCGAGAGTTTGCCCACGGGAATGCCCATGCCTCCGGCACCCTGGTCGCCCAGGCCGAGGATGCGCTCGTTGTCCGTCGCCACGATGAGGCGAATGTGATCATCGGGCGCGTTGCGCAGCACTTCGGAGATGCGGTCGATGTGTTCGGGGGTGATCCACAGGCCGCGCGGCTGGCGCATGATGTGGCTGTAGCGCTGGCACGCCAGGCCCACCACCGGCGTGTACACGATCGGCAGCAGTTCCGGCAGATGCTCGATGAGCAGGCGATAGAACAGTGTCTCATTGCGCTCGCGCAGGGCATCGAGGCCGATGAACTTTTCGAGGTCGTCGCGCTTGGCGCGCAGGTGTTCGAGTTCGAGCGCGAGTTGCTCCTCCATCGTCTGCACGGCGGGCGGCAACAGGCCGTCGAGATGGAAGGCCTCGCGCTCCTCGGGGGTGAAGGCGCAGTCCTTGTTGAAGCGCGGATTGCGGAGCAGTTCCTGGCCGGTGGCATGGGGTTCTTCGGTCTCGCGGCGAGGTCGCGTCTGCGTTAACGTCATGTCGGTTTCCTTTCGAGGCTGCGGCCGCTCCGAACCGATTCGGCCACGGCCGACGGGGCAAGAGCAACTAGAGGACTCTTGGCCGCTCACACGAGAAGACCAGTGAGAAAGAAGCCCTGATTCGCTCTGCGGCGGATCGAGGCGCGGTTCCGGGGCGTGCCCGGTGGACAGCGATCCGAAATCGGAGCGTCAAAGCGGTTGCCCCGCGACCAGCGCCGTGGCTGGTCGGCCTTCGCCGCGAACGGTTCAGGTGGACAACGGGCGGGAAGCGGGAGAAGATGAGTGTGGCGTGGCCGTTCCCCAGCCATCCCGTGGCCGACCCAGGAAACCGTGTGGAGGAACCCTCCGATGAAGGCGCTGCATCACCGTGGTCGCTCAGGTCGCCGGGCACTTGTCAGAATGAGGCGAGCCGGGGTTTCGGTCGATCGCCCTCGATTCGAAGTGCTGGAGAAGCGGGCGCTGCTCTCGGCCGTGCTGCTCGACGGCGATCTGCGGCGATTTGACTTTCACGATGCCAATGGCGATGCGGTGCTCGTTCAACTCATCGGCCGAGGCACGGCGGAGATCACCCTCACCGGTGACGCCGCCGACCATGCCGACATCGAGCGCCTTGAGATGCTCGGCTCGGATTCGAGTACGACGCTGCGCCTCACCGTGCGCGCCGGCGAGGGAGGCGATGGAGCGACGACGCTCGGCTCGCTCACGGCAGATGGGGCGCTCAACCGCCTCGATCTGCGGCGGGTCACTCTCAACGGCGCAGGAATCGATGTTAACGGCCCGCTCAATCGCCTCGACCTTGCCGGCGTGGGCGGTGATCCACACGATCGAACGAGGATCCGCATCGGCGGCGGCCTCGGCGCTGCACGGTTCCTCGGCGATGTGGTTGGCGTGGAAATGCAGGCGGATGGCGACGCCGGATCATTCGTGATTCGAGCCGGCAACCTCGCATCGAGCGTGATCACGATCAATGGCGATCTCACTCGATTCATCATCATGGACCGCGGCGGCTTGAGCGCTCTCATCTCTGACACCGATTTGGCCATCGGCGGATCGGTTGAAACGTGGCGGACCCAGGGACTCTCGAACGTCACGGCACGGATCGACGGCGATCTCACGCGCCTCGTCGTCACCGCCAACCGGGCCGAGACCTCCGGCACACTCGACCGCACGCGCCTCGCCGTCGCCGGTGAAATGATGAGTATGCGCATTGGGCGCGACGTTCAGGCCGACTCGATTCTCGCAGCCGAGGTTGGCTTCGGGCGAATCAGCATCCTCGGCTCCGTGCGCGATTCGATGCTCCTCGCGGGCACCCGACTCGACGCCGACTTCACACTCGAAGATGCGACGTTCGGCGTCGCGCCGATCGGCAGCGCCCGCATCCGCGGCGACCTGCTCGACTCCATCCTCGCCTCGGGCGGCGACCCCGGCGCGGACCGCCTCTTCCGCAATCACGAGATTCTCGAAGGCGGCGTGATTGAGCGGTTGACGATCGGCGGCTACGTTGCCGGCGTTCACAGCAGCCACCCCAACCCCGGCGTCTACGCGGCGCAGATCGATCGCCTCACCGTGCGCGGCTGGCGGCTCGAAGGCAAGCCCGACGACCTGCGCGCCGGCATCCTCGGCACCGCCGTGATCGATCCATTGCCCGATGCGGCCGTCGCGCTCACCGAACTCGACGTGCGCCTCATCCTCGAACAGATGATCGCGCGCGCGACGCAACTGGGCGTGAACGCGACGCTGGCGGTGACGGACCGCGAGGGCAACATCCTCGCCACGGTGCGCATGACCGACGGCTCGCTCATCGCCGACCCCGGCACATCGACTATCACGGGCGGAGGCATCGGCGGGCTGGAGAGCGTGACCGTCGCCTCGTCGATCACGGCCGTAACCAAGGCGGGCACGGCTTCGTTTCTCTCGACCACCGGCAACGCCTTCACGACGCGCACCGCGGGGCAGATCATCCAGCCCAACTTCCCGCCGGGCGTGCGCTTTCAGGATTCCGGGCCGCTCTTCGGCGTGCAGTTCTCCTCGCTGCCCACCAGCGACATCAACCGCCTGCCGCTGGGTCTGTCGGCCGATCCCGGGGGCGTGCCGCTCTATCGCAGCGGGCAACTGCTCGGCGGCGTGGGCGTCGAACTCGACGGCGCGTACACCTTCGACCCCAGCCCGATCGGCGGACGGGCCACGCTCGAAGAGCGCATCGCCGTCGCCGGGCAGATTGGATTCAGGCCGCCTCGCGCCATCCGCGCCGATCGCATCTTCCTCGACGGCATCCGTCTCGACTTTGCGAACATCGAGCCGCCCTCGCTCGCGTCGCTGGGCGTGCTGCCGGATCTCGATGCGCTTGAGACCGCCGGGCTGGTCGATGTGCTCCTTTCGCCGCGCACGAGTCCGGCGACGATGTTCACGCCCACCACCCTCGGCTCGATCATCGGCGAGACGATCGACGCCTTCTCGACGGGCCGCCTCGAAGCGATTGCGCTGGGTGAAGGCTCGACCGTCTACGCCGTGCGCACCGCGGCGGCAGGCGAGCTCGAACTCATCAGCATCGACGTGCCCTCGGGCGCGGTCACGCTCATCGAGAACATCTCCGATGGCGGGGCGAACGAACTGGCGGCGGGCGAGTTCGTCAGCGCCATGATGTTCGACGACGGCGGCACGCCGGGCGTCGGCGGCGATGACACGCTCGTGATCCTCAACGGTTCGACGCGCGATGCGCGGCGCCTCACGATCGCGACCGGCGCCGTCGCCGCGCCGCAGATGCTCGCCGTGCCCGAGGCTCTCCTGCGCGATGCCGTCGTCTACGAGGACGCCGGCAGCCGCGACATGGTCGGCCTCTCGCGCCTCACCGGCCAGATGTACCGCATCGACGCCAGCGACTTCACCATCGGCGGCAACTACACCGAACTGACCTCGACGCTCGAAGGCCGCATCCACGCCTTCACCCTCTCCACCGCGCCCGGCGCCGCGGAGGCGTACGCGGTGCGGGCGCTAGGCTCGGCGCGACAACTGGTGCGCATCACCCTCGACGGCTCGGGCCTCACCGTAGTGGCCGACCTCGCGGCGAGCACCGGCGGCGCCGTGCGCAACGGGCACGCTGTCTCGGCCCTGATGTACGACGATCGCGGCACGATCGATGCCGGCGATGATGTCCTCATCGCCCACAACGCCACCACGGGCCGGCAGATCACGCTTGACGCCGGCGACGGCTCGATCATCGACGAAGCCCAGCGCATCCGCGACCGCAACGCCGTGCTCGCGCAAGGCAGACTGCTCAGCACCGGCGGTTCGGACTACATGATCGGCCTGAGCAACCGCAATGAGCAGGCCTTCGCCGTGCTCTTCGAAGATGTCACTCTGCTCACCAACCTGCTGCAACTGACGATGCCCGACAACTCGATGTTCACGACCGACGGGGTGATGGTCGGCGGGGAGCAACTCACCGCCGGCGACGTAATGACGATCCTTCAGCAGGGCCACGACCTCAACCGCACGCTGCGCGCGGCAATCCGCAAGGACCGGCCGCAGCGATCACAGGTGTCGGTGAGCGTCGTCGATGTCGATGGCAACCTGCTGGGCACGTTCCGCTCGGCCGATGCGCCGGTCTTCGGCTTTGACGTGTCGGTGCAGAAGGCGCGGACGGCGGCGATGATGAGCCGCTCCGACGCCGGCGCCCTGCTCAGCGCGGCCGAGGGCGGCGCCTTCTCGACCTTCGTTGATAACGCGGCCGACCTGGGCCTGCTGCTCGATGGTTCGATCGCCTTCTCCGACCGCACCGGCGGGTTCCTCTCGCGCCCCTTCCTCCCCGACGGGATTCCCGGCACGATGCCCGGCCCCTTCAGCGCGCAAAGCCCCGATCGTTTCAGCGTCTTCAACACCGGCCTTCAAGTCGAGTTGCTGACCACGAACCTCGTCGCGTTCCTCACCGACTTCGCCGCCTTCGGCGATGAGGGGCTGGCGCTCCAGGCCTTCGAGGACGGCGTCATCGGCGGGGGCGGAGTCGTCGATGTTTCGCTGCCCGCGACCAACGGCCTCCAGATCTTCCCCGGCAGCGTGCCGCTCTACAAGAACGGCGTGCTCGTCGGCGCCGTGGGCGTCTCGGGCGACGGCATCGAGCAGGATGATTTCGTCGCCTTCAGCGCGGCGACAGGGTACCAGGACTTCGGCCCTGACATTCGCCGCGCCGATGAAGTGGTCATTCAGGGTCGCGGCGGCAGTTTCCGCCTGCCTTACGTGAAATTGCCCCGCGCGCCCTTCGGCGGGTACTGACTCGATTCGGACCGGCCGCGAGTGCCGTTCGCCTATGATGCTGCATCATGAACACCAAACGTCTCTTCATGCGCGCCGCACGAACATTCACCCTTCTTCCGGGCGTGCTGGCGCTGGTCCTGATCGCTTCGCAATCGGCGGCGCAGGTGGAGCCAGGGCGCAATGTCCGCTATGACGACCTCATCATCGAGTACCTCGCGCTGGAACCCTCCGTCGAGGTGCGCGAGATCGGCGACGGGCCGCGACGGCCGGAGGGCGACACGGCGCGCCTCACCGCGTTTCTCTTCAACCTCCGATCGGCCGAAGTCTACGCCGCCATCGACTGGGGCGGCGCCGCGGAACGACAGGAGATCGGCTATCTCCAGCCCGGCGAGTCGAAGGCGGTGTCGATCTCGATCGCTCCAGCCGCGATCCCCTACGACCAGCCCATCCGCGCGCTCGTCTACAACGCCGAGGTTCATCGCCTCGAAGAGACGGACCGCGCAATCCTGCACGGCGAGAAGGCCATGCGCATCGCCCTGCTCGTCGAACGCCGCACCTGGGACGCGGGCAACAAACGCTTCGGCTCCTTCACGCGCCGCATGCGCGAGTCTCTTGAAATGCTCCACGAACTCTTCGACGACACGACCGCCCCCGACGCCGCCGGACTCAAGCGCGAGCCGATCATCGACCGCTTCCGCATCGAGCGCATCGAACTCTTCGACCGCCCGGCCGATTCGACGAGCGACTTTCAGCGCCCCGCGCTCTTCGACGATCATCCGAAGTACGACGTCGTGATCGCCTGCGATAGGCAGGGGCCGCTGGGCGGCTTCTGGCTGGAGCAGTATTCCATCGGGCACAACTTTCACCGGAGCGATCCGCCGAAAGACCTCTGGTCCGACTGGGGCGAGCAGGCGCTGTGGCACGAACTCATGCACTTTCGCGGCGTGCCGGATTATTACATCTACCGCATCCCCGAGGGCGCGCTCCCCGGCCGCTGCGCCGAGGCGATCGAAGTGCCCGAGCCGTTCAGAAGCGACCTGATGAACAGCCCCTATCAGTCGCCGCAGATCGGCGCGCTGACCGCGGCGGTCGCCAACAGCAAGGCGGGCGTCTCGCGCGTCGGCGCCTGCGAGGAGCCGTCGAACCCATATGGTCATCAATGGAACTGGGCGCCGGAATCTCTCGCCATTGAAATCAACGATTCATCGGGCAAGCCGCTCGCGGGGCAATCGGTGCGCTGGTACCGCTCGCTGCCGGCGGGACTGGAGGATCTTCGGATTCAGGGCGTGGCCGCGGACCGGCCCCCTGATGGCGAGGCGAAGACCAACGCCGCCGGCCGCATCCGCATCACCGGCGACTACCTCGGCGCCGCCGGCAATCAGCCGCATCGCAGCCTCTGGCTGCTCGTCGAAGTGGGGAATTCGGTCGAGTCGCGGCGCCTGGGCATCGTCAACGGCCTGTGGCTCAACGCCGCCTACGCCGCGGGATCGAAGGATGAGGCGGTGTGGTCGGTCCGCCTTGACGCGCTGCGGCCGGTCGCGCCGGTCGCGCCCCAGGCCCCGAGCGCATTGAGGGCGACGGATCGATAAGATTGTCCAGCCGGGCTGGTGGGGTCGAGGCCGGTTTCCTTTGCAATGGTGTCCATGCGCGACGCTCGTGAACTCGAAGAACGCCACCGGCGCCGTCTGCGCCGCCGTCGCAAGCAGCGCCGCCGACGCGCCAAAGCCGTCGCCGTCATCCCATCCCTCTTCACGATCGGGAACCTCATCGCGGGATTCGCGGCGATCCACTTTGCCGCCAAGCCCCTCGCCGTCGCCTTCACCATCGGGCCGGTCGCGTGGTCCACCCTGACCGTGGCCGGAGTGCTCATCTTCATCGGCATGTTCTTCGACGCCATCGACGGCTACGTGGCGCGGCTGACGCGCACGACCTCGGACATCGGCGGTCAACTCGACTCGCTTGCCGACATCGTGACCTTCGGCGTGGCGCCGGCGTACATGACGCTGCAACTCGTGAGCAAGTATTACCTCGCCGTGGAGGACTACTACATCATCAGCCCGACGCGCGATGATCTCTTCGCGCGCATCATCTGGGCGATCGCGGCGATCTACGTGGCCTGCACCGCGCTCCGCCTGGCGCGATTCAACGTCGAAACCGCGTCGAAACTCGTCGCCGACCACCTCGTGTTCCGCGGCCTGCCCTCTCCGGGAGCGGCGGGGTGCGTGGCGAGCCTCATCCTCCTCCACCAGCACTATGTTCAGGCGCTGGACTTTCAATGGACGGCCCGCGTCACCGGCCTGGGCATGGCCTTCATCCTCCTGCTCTGCGCGCTGGGCATGGTCAGCCGCCTCCCCTACGCCCATGTCATCAACATGTACATGCGCGGCAATGCGAACTTCGGCTACATCGTGCGCCTGGCGATCATCCTCGCCTTTGCGGTCTTCCTCCCGACCTTGGCGCTGGCGATCTCCTTCACGGCCTACGCGCTAACCGCGCCGACGCGCCTGCTCATGCGGACGTGGACCAGGCAGATCAAGGGCAGCGCGCCCGCACCGGCGCAGTCAACGTAGCACGCGCGACCGTCACGCACCGCGTCGCGCGCCGCGCGCCTCGCGCTGCGACAAATCCACACTCCTTCCCCCGGCCCGTCGAGGGAAGGCCGGGATGGGGGCGCTCTGCTCTGCTCTTTCCTCTCATCTCTCCACTCATTCGGCGCTTCGCCGCGGCACCTTGTCGCCGTCGAGATCGCGACGATTCACCACCGGCGCCCGCCACACCCGCCACATGTTCCGCCCCTGGAAACGCAGGATGGAACTCAGATGCGTCCTGAGACGCGCGTGAAAGACGCCGCGCTCCTCGCGCTCGTAAAAATGCGTCACCACGGCCCTGGGCTGGTACCAGTTCTCGAACCCGGCTCGCTTGGCGCGGAAGGCGAGGTCGTAGTCTTCGTACTGGTAGAAGTACCCTTCGTCGAATCCGCCGATGGCGCGCGCGATCGTGTTGCGCACCAGCATCGCCGCGCCGTAGACGCAGTCGATGGGCATGAGTTCATCATGGCTCACGTTCCGCATGTCCACTCGCGCCGGCATGCCCGTCCACTCGAAGTACCGGCGGTACTTCGTGCCTTCGATGAGGATGTGGTGCAGGCGCGGAAAGGGGCGGCAACTGAGTTGCAGCGATCCATCGCGATACACCAGTTTCGGCGCCACGATCACCGCCCGCGGCTTCGCCTCCGCCGTGTCGATGAGCGCGTCGATCGCGCCCTCATGCACGAGCGTGTCCGAGTCGAGGATCATCGTGTACTTGGCCCGGCTGTTCCAGAAGAGTCGGTTGCGCCCACCCGCGACGCCGAGATTCGCTCCGTTCTCCAGGATCGTCACAAAGGGGTATTTTTCCCGCACCATCTCGCGCGTCCCGTCCGTCGAGCCGTTGTCCGAGAGGAGATACTCGTAGCGGTATTGACGCGTTGATTTGAGGATCGACGCGAGGAGATCATCGATGAACTGCCTGTCGCGGTAGCACAGCAGGCCGATGGAGACATCGAAGTCATGCCGTGTGCCGTCGCCGTCCGGCGCGCAACGCGGCCGGTCCGCCCCGGCGGGTGAAGAAGAGGGCGCGCCAGTCTGGCTCGGGTGGAGGGTCGCGGGGGCATCGGTGGACATCGGCAGACCTTTGCGGGCAGACGGCGTTCGTGGGAGGAGAAGCGTAGCAGGTCTATCGCCTTCTATCGGCGCACGCCAGGCGGAGGTTCAACGCGGAAGCGGGGCGTGCTGCCGGAGGATCACGGTTCATCGCCAGGGGTCTTCGCGTCCGACCGGCCTACAATCCGGTGAAGCCTTCGGCAGATGAACGCCGGCTCCATGCCGTGTGTTCGTGCGGCAAGTCCGCCGAACCTAGTCTGTCGCGGGCTTCATTTTTTGTTTGGTGAGGGGATTGGAGTCGCTGTACCACTCTCCGTATGGCCTGCGATGCCGGTCGTCAAGGTCCATGATGAGTCTGAATTGCGGCGCCAGCAGATTGAAGTACCGATCCTCTCCTCGTTCGTAGAAACGCTGCAAAGCCCAGAGGAAATAGTCGGCAATCTGCAATCCTGCGGACTGATACGGCACGGCGGAGTACACCCGTGTCGGACGATCAGAGACGATTCTCCATTTCCGCTCGAAGTTTTTCCGTGCCGACTCGATAGCCGCTTCCAGCGCGGCTTGGCGGGGCGACTTGCCGCGGCGGGCGAAGGTGATCCGGTTCTCTCCAGCCTTGTGGAGTAGATTGCGGAGCAGACGCTTCACCAGATCGTCGTAGTAGTAGTTCGAACTCGGCTTCCGCCCGGTGACCTTGAATGTGACTTGCGCCTCTCTGGCCATGGCTTCCTTGCGCCGTATTGCAACTTGAACCTTCACGCCCAACGTCGGGAGCAGCCGAAAAACCTCCCGGCGGACTTCGGGGACGTCGTCTTTCGCGTGAAACAGCATCGCCGTTTTGTGCGAAGTCGGCTGCATTGATGGAACCCCTTTGAAATAGGGATCTGCGAGCAGTCCTTGGCGAAGCTCTTCAAGTCGCTTGTGCGCCTCGTCAGGCTCGTTCAGGTGAGCGACACCGAGCATGAACACGCGCGAAACTCCTTCGCTGCCGATCATCACGCGCCCTCGGCGGTCAAAGAGAGTCAGGTCACCCGCCTCGTCTACAAAGAAGTGATGGATGACGGGATCGTCGCAAGACTCAGATGATCTGCTCATCAACCACTTCCTCTACCCACTCAATCCCAGAGGCCACAAGACGCGCAACGGCGAAAGCGCTCGTGCTTGCCGCGCCCAGGCACTACGCCCCCGTCGCCTCCACCCACTTCTCGCGCAGCCGCCTGGTCACCGGTCCCGGCACGGCGTCTCCGATCGCCTCCGCCTCGACGCCGATCACCGGGAGCACGCCCCAACTCGAATTGGTCAGGAACAGCTCATCTGCATCGAGCAGCGCATCGATGTCGATCATGCGCCGCGCGGTTCCAACGCCCAGCGACTCCGCGGCCTCAATGATGAAGCCGCGCGTGATGCCGGGGAGAACGGGCGCCGTCATCGAGCCTGGCGCCTCTTCGCCGCGCGCGTAGGGGGTGTGCAGCGCATCGCCCTTGACGAGGAAGAGGTTGCTCACCGAGCCGGACATGACGTGGTTGGTGACGCTCAGCCAGATCGCCTCGCCGGCGCCGGCCGCCGCGGCCTGCTGGAGCGCCCGGAGGCGCGGCCAGTAGTTGAGCGTCTTGTGCCCGGCGTCGGGGTCGAGCGGATTGAGCCGGCCGTCGGCGATGGTCACGCGCACGCCGCGCTCGAAGAAAGTGCCGGGGTACTCCGTCGCCGGCTGGGCGACGATGAGAATCGTCGGATCGACGGGGGACTGGCGCTGAGACTGAAGCAGATTGAGATCGCCGCCGGTAAGCGTGAGGCGGATGCGGGCGCGCGGCAGGGCGGCCTCGCGCGCCACCTGTCGGACCGCTTGCGCGAGCGGCGGCGTGCGCAGCGAATCGCTCAGGCGCAGCGCGCGGGCGGACTCGGCGAGTCGCGCCAGATGCCCATCGAGTCGAAAGACCTCCGGGCCGACGGCGAGCATCGTCTCGAAGAGGCCGATGCCGTGCTGAAAGCCCGCATCAAAGACGCTGATCTTCGCCTCTTCGCGCTCGATGAACCGCCCGTTGAGCCAGACCTTCATAACGACCACGGTAGGCGCGGGCGGGAGAGCGAGGCACGGAGGCAGGAAGGCATCGATGGATCGAGGGATCTGGAAGTTGGTTAGCCGCGACGCGGAGGCTTTGCGGAGCGGAGCGCGCCGAACGTGCAAGGACTCGAGGCATCGAGGCGGCGCGACCGTTCAGCCGCGACCCGGAGGCGCTGCGCAGGGGAGCGCCGAGCGCTGAGTGGAAACCGAATCGCATTCACCGCACCGCCGGCACGCGGAGGATCGTTCCCACTTCGACCGCGACGCGATCGACGTGGCCGGTGATCGTGCGCTCGCCGTCGTCGATCAGTGCGTGCAGATGCATCGATGAGCCGTGGTGGGTCATCACGCCCTCGGCGTCCGGCGCGTAAAAACCCACGAGCCGCACCGGGCCCGGCCGGTCGCTCGACCAGAACCAGGGCTGGGCGTTCATCGTCGCCGGATCGACGCCGTGCGGGCAGTAGCCGTTGATCACATGCAGTTCGAGGCTGATCGCCTCGCCTTCGAGCATGATGGGAAAGGGCCGCGTCGAGTCGATGCCCAGCGAGCGCGCGGTGGATTCGATGAGCGCTTCGAGGTCGGGGCCGTGCGCCGCGGCGGGCAGTGCGGCGCTTTGCCACCTTTCAACGTGGCTGACGGTGAGGAGTGTGGCCAGACCGCTGATTCGTTCCTTCTTCTGCGTCACGCGCAGCGATCCATCGACGACGCTCGCCACCCAGACCTCGCCGTCCACGATCGTGATCTCCCCGGCGAGTTCGACGATCGCGCCCACGCCGTAAGCGTGCGGCCGGGCGACGACGGTCGAGAGCGGCACGCGCGGCTCGGTGCGGCCCTCGCGCATCACTTCGCGCATGACGCCGTAGTGCTCCACCTCGGGTGGCGATGGCGCGCAGCCCGCAAGCGCGCCGCACACCAGCAGAATTGCGGCCAGTCGTGGGCGGAACGCATGGCAAGCGCCGAGTCGAGATCGGTCGGACATGGATCACATTGTACCAGCGCCGCTCACCCGTCCGCGGGCGGATTGGCGGGCGCGGCGGCCGGCGCCGCCTCCATCGTCGCCGGCGCCGAAGGCTCGTCATAGAGCACCCAGGACGAGTAGCGCTTGAAAGGCCTGTTCCCCGCCATGGTCACGGTCGCCGTAAAGGGGTAGGGCGTGCCGGGGCGCGCGTTGTCCACGCGCACCGTCGTCGTGCCGATCTGCGCGCCCCGGTCATCGAAGAAGGCGAACGCGACCGAGACATTGCGCTCCTCCGTCCCCGCGTGAATGATGCTGCCCGAGACGGTCATCTCGTCGTAGAGCACTTTTTCATCGCGATCAACGTACCAGAAATCGATGAGGGGGCTGTAGCGGATCTCCTCGCGCGTCTCGCTGCGGTAGGCGTAGCCCATGTTGCCGACGAAAGCCCGGTCGCCCACGCGGGTGTAGCCCGCCTTGCGGAGTGTGTCGAGGCGCTTCTTGAGGACGTCATCCTCGCCTTCCGCGCTGCCGGTCTCGCGCTGGCGCAGGCGATTTTCGCGCTCCTGCTGCTGGCGGAGACGGTCCTCCTCGCGCCGGATCTTCGCCGCTTCCGCCTGCCGCGCCAGATCTTCACGCTGCGCCTTCTCGCGGAAGAAGGTGTACTTCTCATAGTTCTCCGCGTAGGCGTCGTGGTCGCGGATGAAGTTCGCCAGGTCGTCGCGCTCCTGTTGAATCCGAGCGATCTCCAGCCGGACGCGAGCCGCCTCGGCCGACAGGCGCTGATTCTCAAGCGCGAGGCGTTGGTTCTCCGCCGCGAGATTGGCGTTGATGTCGATGAGTTCCTGGATGGCCCGGTCCGCCGTGACCACCTTGGGCTTGTCGGCCGGGGGATCCTGAGCCGCCTCAGCCGCCAGACTGAGCGTCAGGGCGGCCGCCAGCAACCCGACCAGAATCCTGCCGATTCGATTCCACTTCATTGCGATGCTCCTCATCACGAAAAAACTCCGCTCCGTGCGATCCTGCCCGGCACATCGCCGGCAGGAAGACCATCGGCCGTCCTGAATAGTCCTGCCACAAGACTAGACGAGATTCGGGCGGGGAGCATTCGGCTTTTCTCAACGAGTGGGCCTGCCGCCCCACAATCGGGTCGAACGCCCCCGATCAGGGGTGCTCAGCGACGGTGGGAGGAACCGGGAACCGCATCCGAGGGCGATTCTGCCGCCGGCGCCTCACTCGATTCCGCCGGACCCATCTTCTGCTCCATGCGGGCCCGCAACTGCCGCGCCCGATCGATCATCGCCTCTTCATCATCGCTCACCGGCAGGAGGGTGAAGTGCCACTCCACGCGGCTCTTGAAACGGAGGGGAAGCAGATCGGCCACAAGATCGGGACCGGGCAGGTCGTAGAGGGGCACATCGGCGTCGGCCGGTCCCATGTACGGCTCGTAGCCATCCTTGACGAGGCGCACGTCGTAGGTTCCGTAGTGAAGGAACGCCGTCTCACAGGGCGTGCGGCCGACCTCCTCATCGTTGAGGTACACCAGCGCGCCCGATGGTTCGGAAGTGATGCGGATGGTCCGCTCGACGCAGCCGGTGAGGCAAAGCGCCGCGACGACCAATGCCAGGTTTGCCCACTGCATCTTCGCCATCGTGAAGATCATACCCCTCCGCGAAGCCGCAAGCGGCGATCAGGCCAATCCGTAGATCGGCCGCAGTTTCCCCTCCAGGTGCCGCATGAGCGGGTCGGCGCTCAACTCCTTGCCGGTGATGCGCCTGCACAACTCGCTCGCGGAGTAGCGCCGCCCATGCTGGTGGATGTTCTCGGTGAGCCAGTTCCGCAGCGGCTCGAACTCGCCCTTGCGGAACATCGCGTCGAGGTCGCCGAGTTGTTCGCGGGCGGTCTCGAAGAACTGGCAGGCGTAGAGATTGCCCAGCGTGTAGGTTGGGAAGTAGCCCATCAGACCGAACGCCCAATGTACATCCTGAAGGCAGCCGTTGCTGTCCTTGTCCACCTCGATGCCGAGGTACTCCTTGAATCGCTTGTTCCACTCGCGCGACACGTCGCGCGCGCTCAGGTCGCCGCGGATCATCGCCCGCTCGATCTCGAATCGCAGCATGATGTGCAGGTTGTAGGTCGCTTCGTCGGCTTCGACGCGGATGTAACTCGGCTCAACGATGTTCTGCGCGGCGTAGACTGAATCAACCGTCTGATCGGCTATCAACTCGGGCATGAGGTTCTTCGCGTGCGGCAGGCACCACTCCCAGAACGACCGGCTGCGGCCGACGAGGTTCTCCCAGCCGCGCGACTGGCTCTCGTGGATGCCCAGGCTCACCGCGCTGCCGCAGGGCGTGCCGAACGCTTCGGCCGGGAGGTTCTGCTCGTAAATCCCGTGCCCCGATTCGTGCATCGTCGAACTCAGCGCATCCATCACGTTGTTGTCGCGGAAGCGCGTCGTCATGCGGCAGTCGCCCGGCCCGAGGCCCGAGCAGAAGGGATGCGCCGAAACATCCAGCCGACCGTCGTCAAAGCGGAATCCGATCGCGCTGGCGGCGAAGCGCACGAAGGCCTCCTGCTGGCGGCGCGGAACCTCGCGCGTGTGGACCGCGTCGTCGGGCCGCACGCCGCTGGCGCTGATCTCTTGAATCAGTTGGCTCAGACGAGTGCGCAGCGGGGCAAAGGTTCTCTCGATCTGCGCCGCCGTCGCGCCCGGCTCATAGCCTTCGAGCAGCGCATCATACGGCTCTCCATCCTTCGGCCAGCCGTAGTACTTCGCGCTCTTGCGCATCAGGTCGAGCATCTTGTTCAGGTGCGGCTCAAAGAGCGCGAAATCCGACGCCGCACGCGACTTCTGCCACTCGTGCTGCGCGATCGAGCGCGTGCGGCTGAGTTCCTCGACGTGCTCGCGCGGCAGTTTGCGGGCGCGGTCGTAGTCACGCTTCCACTCGCGCAGGTTGGCGAACTCGATCGAGTCGCTTGGAATCTCCTCGCCGGCGCACTGCTCGAGCAATTCCCCGACCTCCTTGCTCGTGGCCCGCTCGTGGACGAGGCCCGAGAGCAGGGCGCACTGCTGCGAGCGCAACTTCGCCCCGCCGGAGGGCATGTACGTTTCCTGGTCCCAGTGGACCAGTTCATCGACGCTGCCGAGGATGGTCGTCTGCCGCTGGAGCGCGGCGAGTTTCACATAGGCTTTGCTGGGCATGATTCTGGACTCTCTCCCTCCCAATGATGTGATGGTGGCGCCCAAGCGGGACGCACAGGATCATAGTCCCACAGGCCGCGCCGCCGAAGGACGACCATGCTCATGGGGAGGAGTCCACTTTTCTGGCACGTGGCCGTCACGTGATGCGGTGGATTGCAGGCCGAAGGCCTGGTCGTCAGTGGCCGGGGGTCGCAGTCGTTTCGATCGCCGCCCCCCGGTCGCGATGTGTCATTGATTCTGATGGACGCTGAAGGCGGTCCGCGTGGCCATCGGCGAGGCCGTCACAATACACCGGAAAAACAAGGCCCGCGAAAATAGGGACGGGTCTATTTTCCGGGGCGGGGCGAGCGCCGATCACTCGGCCAGCAGCGCGCTTGATGCGGCCGAGCGCCACGTCCACTCCTTCGCAGTGCTCGTGGTTCGGGGCGACGCACGCCGGGGGTGGCGCACGCCGGGGGCGACGCACTCCGGGGGTGGCGCACTCCGGGGGTGGCCCTGGCGCTTCACCCCCCGCTGCTTTCGATGAGGCCTTCGGCCTCGCGGGTGAGCGCGCGGTGTGCTGAGGATGAACCGGCCCCGTCGATCAAGCCGCCCGTCATCGAAAGCACTAGAGCGTTCCCACCTCATGTGTAGCGGGTGGCGTGGTCTAAGCGAGGCTTTGGGAGCGCGGGCCACGCGAGCGCGCGTTCGACAATCGAATCAGGTTGGGCGCCGACCGCGCGCTCGCGTGGCCTTCCGGTCGCAGAGCCGACCTTCAGACCACGGCACCCACGCTATACATGAACTGCAATTGCTTTAGGCGACGCTCTGAGAGCACAGGC
>Ga0326597_10003107_pt1 | contig 24229 bp, 23 predicted proteins | sample RVTome_12_FD_203789 | JGI IMG/M metagenome (GOLD analysis project Ga0326597, IMG submission 203789) | Soil microbial communities from uranium-contaminated site in the Upper Colorado River Basin, Wyoming, United States - RVT100D185 | ecosystem: Environmental > Terrestrial > Soil > Contaminated >... | reverse complement strand
TCTTGGAGCCTCCGGAGCCGACCGCACGCACCCGGCCTCCGGCCTCGCGTGCCGCCTGCACGGCGCGCACGATGTCATCTTCGGAGCGAACGCGGATGCGTTGCGCGGTACGTCCCACGGCGGTGTCCACCTCCCTCTTGGGGCAGGGCGATTGTACACCGGGCGGGGGCCGCGATCAAGCTCCAGGCCATGGCGCCGCGACTACTTCCTGGTACCGACTCCCATCTCGCGAAAGCGCTCGACCGCCTCGCTGGGGCCGAAGTCCTCCAGCTCGAACAGCTGGCGAACCTCGATCTCGGCCTCCGCTACTTCGCCCGCGGGGTTGGGGAAGCGCCTGGTCCATGCAATCGCCTCTTCCCTCGACTTCACCTGGATCATCGTGTAACCGGCGATGAGCTCCTTCGTCTCGGTGAACGGCCCGTCGATCAGGGTGCGCTTCCCTCCAGCGTACTTGATGCGCCAACCCTTCGAGCTCGGGTGGAGTCCGGAGGCATCGAGCAGCACGCCGGCTCTCGCCAGCTCCTCGTGGTACGTCGCCATGGCGGCCATCAGCTTCTCCTCCGGCATGACGCCCGCCTCCGAGTCCTTGCTGGCCTTGACCACAATCATGTATCGCATCGTCGTGTCCCTTTCCGGTGTCGGATCCGAAACCAGCCGGCCGGCCGGCTGAACCTGGCTCTCCCTCCACAGTCGAACGAAGGACGGCGAAATCGACACCCAACCGGGGGCAACGTGGAGACTATCCCGCCGGCAGGCCCGCGACCTCGATGATCGGCCGGACTTCGACGGTGCCCCGGTGGGCCATGGGAATCCGCGCGGCGATGGCGATGGCCTCGTCGAGGTCCCTGGCGTCGATGAGGAAGTAGCCGCCCAATTGCTCGCGCGTCTCCGCGAACGGGCCGTCGGTCACCAGTCGCTTGCCGTCGCGGACCCGGACGCTGGTGGCCGCGGACGTTGGGTGCAGCGGGGCGGCGGCGAGATATTGGCCGGCCGAATTGATTTCGTGCGCGAGCTCGGCAGACTCCCGGTAACATTGCTCCCGCTCGGCCTGGTCCAGCGCCTGCTCGTCGCCGTAAATCAGCAGCAGGTATCTCACGAGTGTGTCTCCCTTGGGGCCGGGCTAGCCGCCGGCCATGGCGCCGACGACCAGAAGCGGCTCGTCCCCCGTCACCACCGCGCCGGGAAGCGGCGTGTCCGGCGGCTCGTGGGACAGATCCTGCCCGCAGGCGAAGAACCGCACGAACGGCCGGCGCCGCCGCGTCACTTGGTCGCGGATGGTCCCGCGCAGCATCGGAAATGCGATCTCGACCGCGTCGAGCGCCGAGCCCAGCGTCACCAGGCCCTCGACCTGGAGCCGCACCTCCTCGCCGGCGTGCGCCAGCGTCCGCAGATGTTGCGGGAGCGCGACGCGGATCATGACAGCGTCTGGACCTCAACGGAGAGGACGGCCGGAAGATCGCGGACGATGGGAGCCCAGCTGTCGCCGGCGTCGGCCGACGCGTACACCTGCCCGCCGGTGGTGCCGAAGTACACGCCGCACGCGTCCAGCGCGTCGACCGCCATCGCGTCGCGCAACACGTTGACGTAACAGTCGTTCTGAGGCAGGCCGCGGGTGAGCGCCTCCCACTCGTGCCCGCCGGTCCGGCTGCGGTACACCCGCAGCTTCGCCTCGGGCGGGTAATGCTCGGAGTCGCTCTTGATCGGAACCACGTAAATGGTATCCGGCTCGTGCGCGTGCACCCCGACCGGGAACCCGAAGTCGCTCGGCAAGTTGCCGCTGACCTCCTGCCATGACTCGGCGGCGTCATCGCTGCGCATGACGTCCCAGTGCTTCTGCATGAACAGCGTGTTCGGACGCGACGGGTGCATCGCGATCCGGTGGACGCAGTGGCCGACCTCGGCACTCGGATCGGGGAGCTCGTACCTGGACTTCAAACCGCAGTTCACCGGCCGCCAGGTCTTGCCGGCGTCGTCGGTCCGGAACACGCCCGCGGCCGAGATCGCGATGAAGAGCCGCTCAGGATCGCGCGGATCCAGCACGATCGTGTGCAGGCACATCCCACCGGCGCCCGGCTGCCAGAGGTGCCCTTTCGCGTCGCGCAGTCCGGGAAGCTCCTGCCAGGTCTGCCCGCCGTCGCCCGACCGGAACAAGGCGGCGTCCTCCACCCCGGCGTAGATGGTATCCGGATCCGTCGGCGACGGCTCGAGATGCCAGACGCGCTTGAACTCCCAGGGGTGCTGCGTGCCGTCGTACCACTGGTGGGTTCCGGGGACCCCATCGTACACGAATTTGTTCCCCACCGCCTCCCACGTCTTACCGCCGTCGTCGGAACGCTGGATCACCTGGCCGAACCAGCCGCTGGACTGCGACGCGTACAGCCGGTTCGGGTCGGCGGGCGAGCCCTGGAGGTGGTAGATCTCCCAGCCCGCGAAGTGGGGGCCGCTGACGTCCCACCGGTTGCGCTTTCCGTCAGACGTCAGGACGAACGCGCCCTTGCGGGTACCGACAAGCACCCGTACGCTGCTCATTGCTCACTCCTGCTTGAGGTTACGCCTGCTCGCCACTGAGGAGCCTCGGCTCCAGGGATGTTCACCATTGATAGTCGCTCGGTGAGGACCGAAATCGACAACCGCCCTGCCGAGTGTGAGGAGGCGGCCTTCGCTGTTTCAATCTGGGAGGTCGCCCAGCCGCCGCTCCAGAAACCGCCGCTCCGGCTCCTGCCGCGTGAGGCCGAGGGCCCGCTGGTAGGAGGCCCGGGCTTCCGCCGATCTTCCCAATCGCCGGCACAGATCCGCCCGCGCCGAGTGCGCCAGGTGGTAGTCGGCCAGATCGCCGCGCGCCAGGATGGCGTCGATAAGGGCAAGACCCGCCGAAGGGCCGTCGCGCATCGCCACCGCCACGGCCCGATTCAGCTCGACCACGGGCGACGGATCCGCCCGCGCCAGCGCGTCGTACAGTCCGACGATCCGGGCCCACTCCGTCGCGCCGGGGGTACGCGCCTCCGCGTGCACCGCCGCGATCGCGGCCTGGAGGGTGTACGGCCCGAACCGGCGCGACGACAGCGCCCGTTCCACCAGCGCCGACCCCTCCGCGATCTGATCCCGGCTCCAGAGGGAGCGGTCCTGGTCGTCCAGCAGGACCAGGTCGCCCGCCGGGGAGGTACGCGCCGCTCGCCGCGATTCCTGCAGCAACATCAACGCCAGCAGTCCCATGACCTCGGGCTCCGGCAGCAGCCCGACCAGCAGCCGCCCCAGGCGGATAGCCTCGCCGGAGAGATCGGGCCGCGTCAGCGACCCGCCCGATGACGCGGAGTACCCCTCGTTGAACACCAGGTAGACCACGCGGAGCACGGTGTCCAGCCGGTCCGGCAGATCAGCCCGCGAGGGAACCTGATAGGGAATGCGCGCATCGCGGATCTTGGTCTTGGCGCGGACGATGCGTTGGGCCAACGTGGGCGGGGCGGTGAGGAAGGCGCGCGCGATCTCCTCGGTCGTGAGGCCGCATACTTCCCGCAGCGTCAACGCCACCCGGGCGTCCGGCGGAAGGGCGGGATGGCAACAGGTGAAGATCAGCCGCAGGTCGTCGTCCTCGACGCCCTCGTCCTCCCGCTCGTCGGCGGCACGGCTGGCGTCGTCGAGTCGCTGGGCGAGCTCCGCCAGCGAGGCGTCGAACCGGGCCCGCCGGCGGATTCCGTCGATGGCCTTGAACCGGCCGGCCGATACGAGCCACGCCCGGGGATTGGCGGGCATGCCGTTCCGCGGCCATTGCTCGAGCGCCGCCGTGAAGGCGTCCTGCAGCGCCTCCTCGGCGAGGTCGAAGTCGCCGAGCAGGCGGATCATGGTAGCGAGGACGCGACGCGAGTCGGAGCGGTAGACCGCGGCCACCAACTCGCGCGCCCGTTCGGCCACGTCCTCGCTCATCCTATCCATCGCAGAATCACTTACCGTCGGTCGCCTGGTAGGTCGAGGTCCAGAAATCGGTAAAGATACCCGTGGCCTCGGGGGCGTCCAGGCGCCGGGGGAGGCGCTCACAGCTTCTTGAGCAGCGCCTCGAAGCGGGGATCGCTCCGCAGTGAGTCGAGATCGGAGTCGTTCTCCAACCATTCGCGGTGGCCGAAGCCGTTCTTGATGGCCTTGTCGAGGCAGCCGATGGCATCGTGGAGCCGGCCGCCGAGGGCGTACACGCACGCCACGTTGTAGAGCACACCCGAATCCTCGGGGTCCAGGGCGAAGGCCCGGGCGGCCCACTCGAGGGCCTGCTCATGCTGCCCCAGCTGCATCAGGCCGGCCGCACCCAAGTAGAGGGCGCGGGCGTCGTCCGGGTTGAGCTCCAGGTGGCGCTCCACCACCTGGGCGGCCTGCCGCAGGCTGGCCTCGGCCTCGGCGGTCCGGCCCAGGCTATGCAACGGAGCGGATACGAGGTACAGGGTCTGGTAGTCATCCGGCCGCACGCGGCTCGCGGCGCGGTACTCCTCGACCGCCTTCTCGTGCTTGCCCTGCTGGAGGGAGGCCCGGCCGTAGAAGTAATGGGCCTCGAACAGATTCGGATTGAGCCGGATGGCGGTCTCGAACTCGCGCTCGGCCTCGTCGTACTGCCGGCTCAACGACACCGCCAGGCCGCGCGAGGCATGCGCCTCCGCCATACCGGGGTCGAGCTCGAGCGCCTTCCGACTGTAGGTCTCCGCGCCCTCCAGGTTCGCCTTGCTGGCATCCCAATACATATAGAGGAACGAGCAGCAGTCGGCCGCACCGGCGTAGGCCCGCACGTATTTGGGGTCGCTCTCCATCGCCCGCTCGAACATGCGCCGCGCGAACTGGATGCCGGTCCGCCGGAACTGGTGGAGGAACTGCCGCCCGCGCAGGTAGTAGTCATAGGCCGCGAGGTCGGTGGTCGGCGCCTTTTCAATCGCCTTCTTCTCGTCCTCACTGAGCACCACGCGCAACGCCTTGACGATGCTGGTGGCGATCTCGTCCTGGATGGCGAACACGTCCTCCAGCTTCCGGTCGTAACGTTCGGACCAAAGCTGGTAGCCATCGGCCACGTTGACCAGCTGCGCCGTCACCCGAAGCATGTTGCCGGCCTTCCGCACGCCTCCCTCGAGGACGGTACTCACCTTGAGCGCGCGCCCGATGCCGCTGATATCCTCGTTCTTGCCCTTGAAGGCGAACGAGGACGTCCGGGAGGCGACACGAAGCGCCTGGACCTTGGTGAGCGCGTTGATGATCTCCTCGGCGACCCCGTCGGTGAAGTACTCGTTGTCGGGATCGGCGCTCATGTTGACGAAGGGCAGCACGGCGATTGACTTGCCGGGGTTCGTGGTCGCAGTCATGGTGGTCGGGGTCACGTCGGGTGGCGTCGAGCCGGTGTGGAGAACGAGGGCCTGGGCGAACTGCGCCGCGGTGGCGAAGCGGTCGCCCGGCTGGCGTTCGAGGGACTTCGCGACGGCCCGGTCGACGTCCGCAGGAAGATCCGGACGGAGCGAGCGGGCTGAAGGAGCCGGCTCGATGAATCGTTTGGTGATCACGGCCTGGGCCGAAGGGCCGGTGAAGGGCGGCTGCCCGGTCAGCATCTCGTACAGCATGCAGCCCAGACTGTAAATGTCGCTCCGGCCGTCGGGCTCCTTCTCGCCCGAGGCCTGCTCCGGACTCATGTAGGTCGGCGTGCCGATGGCGACCCCGGTCTGGGTAAGGCTCTCGGTGCCGGCGGCACTGACGGCCTTCGCGATGCCGAAATCGGTGACGAGGGCCTCGCCCTCGTGCATCATCACGTTCTCGGGCTTGATGTCCCGATGCACCACTCCCTGCCGATGGGCGTAGTCGAGGGCTGCGGCCACGCCGCGAGCGATGTTGAGCGCGTCATCGAGGGCAAGCCGGCCCTCGCGGACCAGGCGCGCCCGCAGGGACTCGCCATCCACGTACGGCATGACATAGAAAAGGAGGTCGCCGGCCTTGTCCGAGTCGTGCAGTGGCACGATGTGCGGATGGTTGAGCCGGGCCGCGACGCGGATCTCCCGGAGGAACCGCTCCGGGCCGAGGGTGGCGGCGAGTTCCGGATGCAGGAGCTTGAGCGCGACCTGGCGGTCGTGCTTGAGATCGTGGGCGAGGAAGACCGTCGCCATACCCCCGCGGCCGACCTCCCGCTCGACCCGGTAGCGGGCGGCCAGGTCGGACTGCAGGCGGGGGAGGATGGCTGTCATGGTGAGTGGGTGCTCCTACCGCGAGAACCTACGCCCGCCAGGAGGAAGACGCCAGACGGGCTCAGCCTCACCCCCGAGTTCCCTCGATGAAGAACGCCCTCACCATGGGACCAGACCAGGAAGCTACATGCTCAAGTCTCTCGCGAGACGCTGGGCGATTTCCGGCTGAAGGAAAAGGACGTTCCGGCTTTGGATTCCCGCGTTTCCATCGCCCGCCTCTCGAGAGGGGGCCGGACACGGCAATAGTGCCCCGCCGACGAACACGTATGCGCTGTAGTTGAGCGGGAGGAGAAACTCGAAAACCGCGCCCGCGCCGCCGGGACAGTGCCGATCCTCGATTTCCACCAGGATGGACGGGCGACACGTCTCGAACAAATGGCGCCCCCCGTGCAAGACCGCCGCCTCGTGACCCTCGACGTCCATCTTTACAAACCCGACGTCGTCAAAGCCGTAGTCGTCCAGGCAACAGGTCTTGACCTCGAACTCGTCGATACGCGAGTGGTCAATGACTTTTCCATGTAATACGTTGGTCGGCTCTATGGTGCTGAAGCCGATGTCGGCTCGCGGGGCGCGGATTCTGGCATGGCCGGAGCAGTTGGACAAGGCGACCTGGTGCACCACGACGTTCGCTCGACGGTACCCCGTTCGCAACGTCCGGGCCAGCATGGGCAGCGGCTCGAACGCATGACAGATCCGGGAATACCGGGACATGAGACAGGTGTAGGCTCCAAAATTGGCGCCGAGGTCGAGCGAGGTATGCTCGCGATCGCAGAGATACGGCACCAGCGCAATCTCGGGCTCTTTCAGGCCCTTGAGCACGCCGCGAATGGACCAGTACGAAAAGGGAGACAGGCAGAGCAGTAGGCACCGCAGTCGATACTTGAGCGGCCGAAGGCGCGCTGTCCAACTGGTCACGCCAGGCGATCCCCTCCTCCAGTGTCCGACCCGAAGGCAGTTGAGGGGGTAATGGTACGCAAACCGGCGCCCGTCGCTGGTCGCTCGTCGGTCAAGATGCCGGCTCCCTCCCGCCGGGGCCGGTGATCCGGCGGAACTCCGCCCAGCTTCCCCCGAAGAAGGCCACCCTGCGGTATCCCCGCCGCACCAGCTGCTCGGCCAGGGCCCTCGCCTGGGCGGCCTCCCTCCCGACCGCGACCACTCGGGTCGCGGGGTCGGGCGGCAGCTTCCCTTCACCGGCGCCCCGCGCCACCTCGGGCACCCCGAGCTGGACCATGCCGGTGACCTGGTCCCCCCGGGTCTCGACGGTCTCCCGGCCGTCGACGAAGACCGCGCTCCGATCCCGCCACGCCGGCGCCAGTCCCTCCCCGTCTATCTCCGTGACTCCACCCAGCGCCTGCCACACCGCCAGTCCCAGCTGATAGCGCCGCAGGTTGACGAACCCCCCGGCCATCAGGGCTTCCGCTCCCCGCCTGGTCTCCTCGCTGTTGATGCCGTCGCCGTAGAGCACCAGCGCCCGGGTCCGGTCCATCCGCAGGAGGCGACGCGCGGTGGCCAACACCGTCTGGGGCCCCTCACCCGACTCGAGACCGAATGCACCGGGGATGTGGCCCAGGTGGTACTCCCGCGGGTTCCGCACGTCCAGCACCAGCGCGTCTCCCCGCCGGAAGATGGTGCGCAGCTCCTCGGTGGACACCTGCGGCGCGGCAGGTCCCGCCTCGGGCCAGGTGGCCGCCTGGACATCGGGATGGGAGAGACCTCGGGCCGCGTAGTTGGCACAAGTTACCCGAGGGTTCCATTCCTTGAACACGCCGATCGGGTTCTCGCGATGCACCCACAGGTGGAGCTCGTAGTGCGCCTCCAACATGTGGGACTCGTCCTGCCGGGTCGCCGGATCGTCCTTCATGAGCACGAATGGCTCTGCGCGGAATCGCGGAGGCCCCTCGTGGCCCGCCTTCCGCCACGCCGCCTCGAACACCAGGTATTCGACCGCCACCAGCTGGAGCGAGGCATCCCTCTGCGGCTCGTACACCAGCACTTCCGGGTGAAGCCAGTCGAGCACCGCATCGTCGCCCGTCAGGCGCTGGCCTGCCGGCTGAGGGAGGTGGATGCCGACCAGGCCGGGATGGAAGAGATGGAGCCCCATCGCGCCGAGGGAGTCGGCCTGGCCGACCATCGCGGCGTCGACGCACATCAGGGTCGGATCGTGGATGTACCCTTCGCGGAGCGCCTCCCTGAGATCGCGAAAGCGTTCGGTGGCCTGGCGGATCGCGTCCAGGCCGGGGACCGGCGGGTCCTGGGCGTCGCCCCGACCGGTGGCGCCGGCGAGGACGGCGAGTGTCAGCAGAGCAGCGGCAGGAGCACGTGGCACGGGATTGATCCTTTCCTTGGCCCACAAGGTACGGGACCGCGCGCAGGGTGTCCACTCGGGTCCCCGCGCGCCCGGCAGCCAGGCCGGCGGGGACGGTGGGCTCGACGCACGAAGAGCCGGCACGGCCCGCCATCGGTGACGACGAGGTGGAGATGGGGGCGCCGATCTGCGGGTCACCGCGGCCGGAAACCAACCCGTACGCTCTCTCGTAGATCTAGCCATCCCTCTCTCAGAGTTCCAATGCGACCCGCCAACACCGATCCGGGCTTTCTTCTATTCGTCATCAGCTGCGCTTCACCAGCCGCCGACTCGCCCGGCCTCTCAGTCCCGGACTCCACGGCCGTCCGGGCGGTCGAAGCCGCCTACGTATCAGCCTGGCTCGCCGACGATACCGCCGGCGTTCTCGCGACTCTCACGCCTGATGCCGTCCTGCTACCGCCGCGTGCCCTCCCCCTACCGAGCCGCTCGCTGATTCGCGCATACTGGTGGCCGCAGGACGGGTCTCGCACCCGGATCACCGCCTTCGACTGGACTATCGACGAAGTCGGCGGGCAGCCCCCGGTGGCCTACACTCGGGGATTGTCCACCGTGAGCTGGACCTACGACAAGGACACGGTGCACCAGACGGCTACCGTGCGGAGCCCCAACCTGACGCTCCTCCGCCGTGACCCGGATGGAATCTGGAAGATCACGCACCAGATGTGGGGGCCGCCGCTGCCGTAGCGGTGCGGGTGAGCGGCATCTGCGTATGATGGCGGCCGCCTCGGCCCCGGCCTCCGGCGGGACGTGCCGGGTCAGGCGGCGCGGGCGGGCCGCTGCTCGATGAAGCGCCGGTGCCAGAGCGCGGCGTTGAGGAGGGCCCACAGCACGTGGTTGTGGTTGTGCGTGCGCCGCTGGTGCTGATCGATGAGCTGGTTGACGAAGCCGACGTTGAAGTGCTCGCGGACCAGCGACGAGCCGTCCAGTGTCGAGATCATGAAGTCGCGGAGATCGGTGCGCAGCCAGTTCTTGATGGGCAGGCTGTAGCCCTGCTTGCCTCGCTGGAGAATGAAATCGGGCAGGACCCCCTGCATCGCCTTGCGGTAAATGGCCTTGGTCTTCACGCCGGGAAACTTGTGATGGCTCGGCACCCGGGCCGCGAACTCGACCAGCGCGTGATCGAGAAACGGGACCCGCACCTCGAGGGAGTTGGCCATCGACATCTTGTCCACCTTCATGAGCACCGAATCCGGCATGGTCAGGCGGAGATCCACGTAGCACTCCTCCGACAATCGATCGGTGGCGTGCGCTTTCGCGCGGCAGCGTCTGATCGGCTCGAAGGGATCCTGCCGGACCCTCGCCAGGAACTGCGGGGCGAACAAGCGACGGTCCTGCTCGCTGGACGAGAAATACTGCCACCGCATGTGGCCCGCCTCGGCTGGAAGCGCAGCGCCTTCGACGAAGCGCTTCAGAACGTTGACGGCGCCCTTCTTCTGATCCTGATCGGACAGTCGGCCAACCAGGGGCTCCAGCATACCGCGGCGCACCGCGCCGGGAATGCGCGAGTACACCCCGTGATGGAGCTTGGACGCGATGAACCGGTCGTATCCGACGAACACTTCGTCGCCGCCCTCGCCTGAGAGGCACACCGTGACATGCTCCCGGGCGCGCTTACAAAGTATGTAAAACGGAATCGCTGACAGATCCGTCATCGGCTCGTCCAGGTGCCAGACCGCGGTTTCGATCAGCTCCGGGGTGATCGGGTCGATGACGATTTCGTGATGCTCGGTTCCGTAGTACTTCGCCGCCCGGCGTGCGTAGTCCCACTCGCTGAAGGTGGGGTCGGCGAAGCCGATGGTGAATGTGGGAATCGGCTGGGTCGAGGCCTGGCGCGCGTACGCGACCACCGCCGTAGAGTCCAGGCCGCCTGAGAGGAACACGCCGAGCGGAACGTCCGACATCAGCCGCTTCTCGACCGCTTCGCCCAGCAGCCGCCGGATCCCCGCGATGTACTCCTCCTCCGACTGCTCGACGGGCTCGAACCGCACATCCCAGTACGGCAGGATGTCGAGCGAGCCGTTCCGCACGCGGAGAAGGTTGCCGGGGGGCAGCTTGCAGACACCCCGGAACATGGTGGCCGGCGCGGGCACGAATTCGTAGCCGATGTAGTGGTAGAGCGACTGGTAATCCAGCTCCGGCGCCACGTGGCCGGAAGCGAGCAGCGCCTTGATCTCGGACCCGAAGACCAGGCGCACGCCGTCCCAGGAGTAGTAGATCGGTTTGATGCCGAGGCGGTCGCGCCCGATGCACAGGGTGGACGAGCGGCTGTCCCAGATAGCGAAGCCGAACATGCCGTGGAACCGGTCGACCAGCCGCTCGCCGTATTCCTCCCAGGCATGCACGATGACTTCGGTATCGCAGACGGTCGCGAAGCGATGGCCTCGCGCCTCGAGCTCCCGGCGGATCGCCGCGTGGTTGTAGATCTCCCCGTTGTAGACCACCCACACGGTGCCGTCTTCGTTCGAGATCGGCTGATGACCTCCCTCGAGATCGATGATCTTCAGGCGGCGCACGCCGATCGCCGCCTGACCGCCTTCATGGACGCCCGCGTCGTCCGGACCCCGGTGAACGATCGTGTTCAGCATCGCGGTGATCGACTCGCCCGAGACCCGTGCACCGGGTCGGGTGTCGAGCATACCGGCAATCCCACACATATCAGGTCGTTGCCTCCGTCGGTCCGGAGATAGCCGTCGTCACCATAAACAGGCGGCCCAGCGGGCGCGCCCCGCGTCAGCGCGACGCGCGCCCGGCCTGTCACGCTCCCAGGCGGGATCTCAGCGCGTGCCTTCGCTAGCTCCTCGGCCAAGGCTCCGCCCAAGCGGGTTCCACCCGGATGCGATCGACTTGAATACCGTGGCGCTCCTGCGCGCCGCTGTCAGCAATGGGCAGTCGGGAAGAGGGATTTCCTTGGTCTCCAATTTACCGGACGCCGCGTAGGGTGTCCACTCGAGTCCCCGCGCATGCACCGGTCGTCCTCGCGAGCCGCGGAGCGGCGTGACGATCTCCCTGCCCAGCGGGGGGATTTCCGCGGGGGCTTCGCGCACCGAGTCCCGGACCCCCTGTTCCGGATTGGACATTTGGGCCCGACCATGACAGGTTACGTATAGGGCGACTCAAGACGATCCGGTGTGGCACGCCGCTGGCGATGTCACGGTTTGATGGTAGACCCCATCTGCAGCACCGTCGCCTCAAGCTTCTGAGCTTGCGATCGAAGTCGCCGGGAGGTCCTATGTTCTCCACGGTGCTCTTTCCCCTTCTTGTCCTCGGCGCCCCGAGCATCGGGCCCGCAACACCGCCGGCTGAGCCCCCGATCAGAATCTCGCTCAATGCTCGCGCGTTCCGGCGCGGCGACCGGGCCGAGGTCGAGGTCCGGACCGACTACGATGGTTACCTGATCGTCCTCCACGCCGATCCCGAAGGTCACCTGCGGGTGCTGTTCCCGCTCGATCCGGGCAACGATAACCGCGTGCGCGGCGGCAAGCGCTACGAGGTGGTTGGCCGAGGTGAGCGGGAGGAGTCGTTTTACGTGGGCAACGCCTCAGGCGACGGCCTGGTGTACGCCGCGGTCTCGCGCGACTCGTTCCGGTTCGACCAGTTCGTCCGGGGCGACCATTGGGACTATGAAGTGCTCGCGCCCGAGCGCCTCTCCAGTGACCCGGAGCCCCAACTCACCGACCTGGTCCAGCGGATGGCGACCGGGAGCTTCGACTACGACGTCGCCATCTACACGGTGGTGGAGCGGGTGGTGTACGCCGACTCGTACACCACGCCGCCGGTGGGGTTCGGCCCGACGTTTTTCAATCCCTGGTGCGACCCTTGGTTCTCGTCCTTCGGGTGTGCGTCCTTCTTCGGCTCGGGCGTCTCGCTGGGGATCTTCTTCGGGCACCCGCACCGGTTCTTCTTTCACGACCCGTTCGTATTCCGGCGCCGGTTCTTCTTTCACGACCGGTTCTTCTTCCACCACAACGTGTTCGCGTTCCACGACCCGTTCTTCTTCGACCCGTTCTTCCACCACCGTCACGACTTCTTCTTCCACCACCGTCACGACTTCTTCTTCCGCGACCGGTTTGTCGCCTTCCCCCACCACGGGCGCTTCACGTTCGGCGGGCCGGGCGTCCCGTTCCGGCGGCGCACGTTGGGGACCTTCCCGGACGGGCGCGGGCACGGGTCCGACTTCCGGGACCGGCGGTCGAGGAGCGAGCGGCGGGAGCTGGCGGACGCATCGCCCCGGCGGGTGGGGGCGGAGCCGATCCGCCTGGAGCCTACGCCGCGGCGGGGAATCGAACCACGCCGGGGAATCGAGCCGCGGCGCGATGTCGAGCGGTCGCGACGGATAGAGGGCCGGCCCACCATGGAGGGCCGGAACATCGAGCCTCGCCGGATCGAGGCGCGTCGAGCTCGGCCGCGGGAACAAGGGGCTTGGAGCCGGCTGTCTGACCAGCGTGCGGCTCCCCGGGGGCGCGACTGGCCGCAGGAGGTCCGGCCCCAAGTCGACCGTGTGCCGCGCCCGGAGGCGCGGAGCTGGCCGCGCGAGGTCCGGCGGGCCGACGAGCCGCGCGGCCTGCGGGAGGACCCGACTCCGCGCCGATCGTTCGAGTCCCCATCCGATGGTCGCCGGTCGGGCGAGCGGGCCTGGGTCGACCGGCCGTCCTCGGACCGCCGGTCCTTCCAGGCCCCCAGGCGCGGATCTGACGGCGCTGGTTATGGCCGCCCGTCGGCTCGGACTGGGAATTGGGGTGCCCGACCATCCCGCGGCTCCCCCATGGGTGGGGGCTGGGGCGGCGCGCGGGGCGGCGGTGGAGCCCCGAGGGGGCGTTGATTTCCAGGTGTTCGCTGCCGTCCTTGCCGCCGCCCTCGTCGTCGACTCGATGACCATCCACCTCTCGGTCCCGGCCCGCGTGCCCGCCGGCGAACCCGTGCCGGTGACGCTGACCGTCACCAACCCAAGCAGCACGCCGCTCACCCTGTACCTCAAGGGACGGCCGGTCGCCTTCGACGTGGTCGTACGGCGGAAGGATGGCGAGGTCATCTGGCGCCGGCTGGAGGGCGCGACGATCGCGATGATCCTGCAGGTCAAGACCCTGCCGCCCGGCGGATCGCTCCGATTCGAGGACGTCTGGTCGCAACGGACCAACGCCGGCGACCCCGTCGAGCCGGGTGACTACACCGTGACGGGCGAGTTGCCGACCGACAGACCCGAGCCCCTCCGGACCAGCCCGGTCCCACTCCATATCGACCCCTGACGGCAGCGACCCCTGGCGGCACCCGCAGAGCGGAGTGGAGGGCCGGTCCTGGCGGGGCCCGGTACCGGGCCGTATAGTAAGGATCGGTCCCACCGGAAGGTCCCCATGTCAAGTCACCGCCTTGCCACCGCGCTGGGTGCCGGCAGCTTGGTGCTGATCGGCGCGTGCGCCGACCTCTCTGAGCCCAGCGACCGGCCCGAAGCTAGTCTCCAGCAGACACTGCAGCAGGTCTCCGCCGACGACCCGGTCGGGCTCGCCCGGGGGGTTCGAGGGTTCGGCGGGTTCTTCTTGGACGCCGGCGGATCGCCGACCGTCTACCTGACCGACCCCGCCGAGCGAGGCGCCGCCGAGCAGGCCCTGGGGCCGTTCTTCCATGCCCGAGGCCTGGAGCCGTCCCGGCTCCGGGTGGTCCAGGCGGATTTCGAGTACAGTCGCCTGGAGCGCTGGTTCGAGACGGCCTCCCCGGACGCGCTGGCCGTTTCGGGTGCGGTCTACACCGACCTGGACGAGGCGCGGAACCGGCTGCGAATCGGCGTCGCGAACCAGGCCTCCGGCGCGGAGGTGCGCCAGCTAGTGGGGGCGCTGGGTATTCCCGCCTCCGCCGTGCTGGTCGAGGAGACGGCACCCATCCGGCTGGTGTCCCGGCTGGACGGACGGGTGCGCCCGGTCCAGGGCGGGCTGCAGATCGATTTCGTTCTGGGCCTCTGCTCCCTCGGCTTCAACGCCCTTCGCAACGGGGTGAGCTCCTTCATCACGGCGTCGCACTGCACCCTGATCCAGGGCGGGGTGGAGGGCACGCCGTACTTCCAGGACACCTGGCTCGACTTCAGCGGCATCAGCACCGCGATCGGCACCGAAGTGGAGGACCCGGCGTACTTCTCGTCGCCAAGGGGGAAGGGGAAACGGCGCAGCGCCTGCCCCCCGAACCGGGTGTGCCGGTACAGCGACGCCGCGCGAGCCGAGTACAGCACCACCGACGTGGCGCTGGGGTGGATCGCCCGGCCGACCGGGTTGGTCAACAGTTACTCGGTCGACCTCGGGACGACTCCGAGCTTCGTGATCGACGCCGAATTCGGCAGCAGCAACTTCGCGGGCGTCCCGGTGGTGGATAAGGTCGGGCGCACCACCGGCTGGACCAGCGGTGCGGTGGGCGCCACCTGCGCCAATGTGAACATCGACGGGACGTCGATCACCCAGCTCTGCCAGACGCTGGTGGGGAGCGGTGCGCCGGGGAGCCCGGTGCTGGTGGGAGCGGGGGACAGCGGGTCGCCGGTCTTCATCCTCAACGGGGACGGGAAAGTAACGCTGGCCGGGATCCTCTGGGGAGGGAACCTCGCCGGAAGCCTGTTCGCCTTCAGCCCGCTGGCGAACATCCAACGTCAGGACGAGTTGGGCGACCTGGCCGTGGTCCCCTGACCCGCGTCGAGGCCCTCCAAGGCGTTCCCGGGGCAGGGCGCAAGCCGAGGATGTTCAGCCGATCGGCTTGAGCCCCCCTCCTTTAGGCTCCACCGGCAGCCCCTCTGCCTGCCACGCCGCCCAGCCGCCCAGCAGTGCCCGCGCCTTGGTCCACCCTGCCCCCCTCAACTCTCGCGCCACCCGGGCGCTTGTGGCCTCGTCCTTTCACGCACAGTAGAGCACCAGGGTCGCGTGCTGTGAGAGTCGCTGCTCCCGCGCGAGCCGGACGGCATCGTCGGGTGGCAACCGGATGGCCCCGACAGCCTGGAGGTGGTCGTCGCGGTAGCTCCGCTCGGTGCGGACGTCCGCCACGATGACCGGCACCCCCTTGGCCCACAGCTCGCGCAGCTCGGCCACCGTGATGCGCTCCGGCACCGGCTCACCCGGAGCCTCCGGCTTCGCCACCGACGAGCCCACCGGCGCAGGTGGCCGCTCGGACGACCCGGCCGGCACCACCGCAGTCCCCCCACGGCGAAGAAAGAGCGCGATGCCGCCGCCGTGCAGCAGCACCGACAGGAGGACAACCAGGCAGGTGATCTCGAAGAGCCGGTCGGACCCGGGGATGCCGCCGAAGACCGGCAACAGCACCAGCAGCAGCGAGCTGAGGCCCCGCGGGCCGAACCAGGCGATGAGGCGCCGGCTGCGGGGGTCGATGCCGGCCCGCGCCAGCACCGGGAGCAGCACGGCCGTGCGGAGAGCCAGCGCCACGAAGGCGAACAGCACCGTCCGCCAATCCGCCACTGTCAGCCCGCTCCAGATGAGCCCGGCGCCGAAGGCGACGAAGGTGAGCAGCAGGAACATCTCGGCGGAGGCCTCGCCGTAGTCCAGGAAGCAGTCGCACAACTCGACGTCGAGCGAGGCGATCGTCAGTCCGGCCGCGAAGGCGGCCAGGAACCCGCTCCCGCCCACCGCTTCCGCTCCCGCAAACGCGGTGAACGCCACCCCCAGGGCGTAGAGCGACTCGTAGTCCCGCCGCACACCCACCCGCTTCCGCACCTGATCCAGCAGAGTGATGGCGATGTACCCGGCGAACACGCCCAGCATGGGGCCAAGCAGAAACAGCCCGACGGCATGGCTCCCCACCTCCCAAGCCGGCGCCGGCCCGCTGGCACGCAGCGCGAGCATGCTCAGCACCACGATCGGGAGGAGGATCACGTCGTTCATCCCGCTCTCCAGCCGGAGCGCGATCTTGGCGGGCGGGGGGAGGTTGGGGTGGCGCACCAGGGTGCGGAGCAGCACCGGGTCGGTGGAGGCGAGCGCCGCGCCGAGGATCGCTGCGGCCGGCAGCGGCAGACCCAGCAGCAGCCACGCGGCCAGCGCCATGAGCCCGGCGGGGATCAGGGTCCCCGGCCCGAGGATGAGCAGCGCCAGCCGCCGCTGCCGCCGCACCTCGCCGAGGTCGATGCCGATGGCGTCGCTGAAGAGCACCAGCACCAGGCCGAGGGTGGCGATGACCTGCAGCGCGGGCGAGTGCAGGGTGAGGTCAACCACGCCGAGCCCCGCCGGCCCGAGCGAAGCGCCGAGCAGCAGGAAGATGGCCACCTGGGGGAGACCGGTCCGCTCCACCGCCCCGGACAGCAGCGAGGAGACCAGGATGACGATGCCGATGAGGGCCAGGGTGGCGGCGAAGGACTCGTGGGACATGGGGAGACTCCATGGTAGCGGCAAGGGGCGCGCTCTCAACATGCCTTAGGCAGCGTCGCCCTTCAATACTTGACTGGACTTGACTGGCTGACCCCGAGCCCGATATTCTGTCGTACCAGCCATTCGGAGACCGGGCGAACCTAGGCTCAGTCTCTGGTTCCGGCCGGTGACCTCGGGGCGTTCATGCAACACGCGGTAAGGAGGGCGGTCCTCCCGGGCGGCCGGCGCGATAATCCCCGCCGCGCCCACCACTACCCGCCTGCCAACCTCTGCAGTTTCCCGACCTTCATTGCGGTGGCACTTGGTGCGAGGCCCGCCCTGATCCAGCGCTGCGCCGTGGCTCTTTTCACTCTCACCGGCCGGAGGTAGGTATGCGCTTCAGACTCCCTATGTTGAGCCCCGTGGTGGCGGCATCCGTGGCTCTGGGCGCCTGCGCCGACGCGCCAGAACCGCTGGGCCCCGCCGATCAGGTCCCGGCTGCCGCGGCCGCAAGACAGGATCCGCTCCCCGGCTGGTTCGCGAACTCCTCGCCCGCGGTCCTGGCGCTCCCGGGCGCCGTCTTCGCCGACCACGATGAGGCACACAACCGGCTGCTGTTCGGCGTGGAGAACGCGGCCATGATCCCGGGCGTGCGCAACGCGCTGACCCGGCTGGGCATCCCCAGCTCGGCTTACGCGATCGAGGTGACCGAGCCGATCCACCAGGTGGCCACGCTCCGCCAGCGGCTGCGTCCCACGCAGGCCGGCTTTCAGATTCACTTCGGCCAGTTCCTCTGCACGCTGGGCTTCAATGCCGACGACGGCGCCGAGCGCTCCTTCATCACCGCTTCGCACTGCACCAACAAGCAGGGCGGGGTGGAGGGCACCCAGTACTACCAGCCCACTAGCACGGTGGACCCGACGGTGATCGCGACCGAAGTCGAGGACCGGCAGTATTTCCGGGGCGGCGCCTGCCCGCGTGGCCGCAAGTGCCGTTACAGCGACGCCGCTCGCGCGCGCTACAGCTCCGGCGTTGGCTCGACGCGCGGCGCGATCGCAAAGACGTCGGGGGCGAACAACGGGAGCATCACGGTGGCCGGCGCGTTCACCATCACGTCGCAGGACAACACGACGAAGAGCTTCGCCAGCGGGACGCAGGTCAGCAAGGTCGGCCGCACAACCGGCTGGACGCAAGGAAATACCACCAATACGTGCGTGAACACGAATGTCTCCGGCACGAACATCACGCAACTCTGCCAGACCTTCGTCGATGGTCCCGGTGACGCCGTGGTCGTCGGCGGCGGCGACAGCGGCTCGAACGTGTTCCGCATCACCAGCGGAGACAACGTCCAGCTGGTCGGGATCCTCTGGGGCGGCAACTCGAGCGGCACCTTGTTCGTATTCAGCCCGCTCCAGGGGATTCAGCGAGAGCTCGGCACGCTCACGGCGACGAAGTAGAGCGCGTCTCCCGGCCGCACCATCACGGTCGACGTCGTTGTTAGCTCTCCTGGCCCTGCCCTGTCCCGCTCCGCCCTGCCCCGTCGGGTGGCCCGCCGGAGAACGGGAGGTAGCCCTGCCAACCGGCCTCGACGCCGCACGTCCCCGAACCACCTGTCGTCGCGGCGAGATGTGAGACGGCTGTCAGCTGAGCGAGGGGTCCGTGCGTTCGACGTCCGGCCCGGAGACCACGCGTTCCCTATGGCGCTGGGGCGGGCGGCACGGCGGAGGTCGCAGCGGCGTGGACCCGCGGGACGGACGCGAGCGGGATCCGGTATACGTCGGCTGAGCCACGCCGGTGGCTGTTGAAGTACAGGTACTCGCCGTCGGGCGACACCGTGGGACCGTACTCGTACTGGTCCGAGTTGATTTCGGGTCCCAGGTTCTCGGGCGCGGTCCACGATTCGCCCTCGAAGCGACTGACGAAGAGATCATCGCCCCCGTACCCGTCGGGATGATCCGTGATGACCAGTATCATCCAGGACTCGTCGGGACTCACCCACAGGTCCGGTTGAGACCGTTCGCATTGATGGGCGCTCCGAGGTGCTCGGCCGGCCCGGCGCCGCCGACGCGGAAGATATCCGATCTTCCGAGACTCCCGGATCGTCTGGATGCGACCCAGACCGACCGGTGAGTGGCACTCGAATGGATGTCGCTCGCCTCCGAGTTCACCGGTCCCGGTACGGGCTCTGGTTCGCCCCATGTCCCGTCGGAACGCTCCACCCGCCAGATGTTCATGTCGGCGGAAGGCCCACCCGGCGCGCGGGGTCGGCTGGAGGTGAAGTAGAGGATCCCACCGTCGGGGGAGAACCGCGTAGCGCGAGCGCCCCACGGCCCGGAGAACGGGGCGACCTCGGGCCGGGCCCACCCCGACTCGGTCCGCCGGGCGAACATGATGGTCTGCTCGTCGAAGGAATCGTCGTAGATCGAGAACCATAGCGAGCCGTCCCGTGGGTCGACTGCCGGAAACGCTTCATTGCGATCCGGCAGCGAGATCACGCCGGGCCCGACCAGCTCGGCCTGTTCCTGTACCTCGGAGACTCCGAGCGCGGCGGCGGTGCCCGCATCGTTCGTGTACCACCCTTCGATGTAGTCCAGCGCCGCTTCGCGGATCGCCGCAGAATCCGCGGCCGACTGCACCCACAGTGCAGAAACCGGCACCGTAAGCAGAACGAGCATGAACGTTACGAGTCTCACCGTTGCCTCCTGGACGGGCCCGATTTGAATCGACGCCTTTGGATTCGCCTCTCGCCCTGCGCTAGAACCGGAGCAGGTACGAGACCTTGAGAAAGAACTGGCGCGCGTCGTTCCGCAACCCGTCGACGCCGCGGCGCGGCTCGTCCAGCAGGGTCCACAATACGGCGCTGTCGATCCCGAGCTGCGTGGCCGGCCGCAGGGTCAGCTCGAGGTCGATGCGAGCCGTCCGCCTCCGAGGGCGCCTCTCCCTCGAGCGGATTGAAGTTGATCTGCTTGCCGAACCGCAGATTTCCGTCGATCTCCAGTCAGTCCAGGTAGCTCGAAAGGCTTTTCCGCCGAAGCGCTGGCCAGTGACCGTACGCCAGCTCCTCACTCACCGAGGGGGGCCGTACGACATGACCAGCCACCTCGCGGGTACCACCGATGCCGTGCGGGTATTCGCAGGCCGGCGACCCCCATGCCTGTGCCGCCGACGATTTTTTAGGTCTTGACAACTTTGACTTTCGGTTTTACCCTGGGTAGACCAACACTCGCGAGGACGCATGCCCGCCGCTCTTCCCGCCCTGTCCCTGGTGCACGACCCCGACCAGGCCGGCAGTCTGATCGACGCCACCCGGCGCGACCTGCTGGAGCGCCTCCGTGAGCCCGAGTCGGCCGCGGGCCTCGCGCGGCAGCTCGGGATCCCCCGCCAGCGCGTCAACTATCACATCCGCGAACTCGAGCGCACCGGCCTGGTGGAATGTGTCGGGGAGCAACGCAAGGGCAACTGCACGGAGCGGCTGATGCGGGCCACCGCCCGCACCTTCGTCATCAGTCCGGAGGTTCTCGGATCCCTCGGCGCATTACCGGCCTCGTCCGCGGATCGCCTGAGCGCCGTGGCCCTGGTCAGCGCGGCCGCCGAGACGATCCGGAGCGTGGCCGCGCTGGAGCGGCGGGCCTCCAAGGAGGGAAAGCGCTTCGCGACACTCACGCTCGACGCCGAGATCCGGTTCGCGAGCGCGGAGGCGCGCGCGGCCTTCGCGACGGAACTCACGGACGCCGTGGCCCGCCTCGTGGCCCGCTTTCACGTGGACCACGCGCCGAAGGGCCGCACCTACCGGCTGGTCGTCGGCACCCACCCCACGGTGCCGACCCCGGCGCCCGGCACAGGAGAGGATCATGTCTGACTCTGGACGGCAGGTGACGATGGAGCTGGACCTCGAGGCCACCCTCGAGAACGCCTGGCGGGCGCTGACCGACGCCCGCGAGCTGACCCGGTGGTTCCCCTTGGCCGCGCAGGTGGACGGGCGGCCCGGCGGCACCATGGTGTGGGATTGGGCGGACAAGTTCCACTGGACCACCCGGGTCGAGTTGTGGGAGCCGCCCAGCCGGTTGCGCCTGGTGCAGGACGTGGAGCGTCCTCACGACGTCGAGGGCCGGCCTCTCGCCGACGGCTCCATCCTGTCCGCCAGCATGGCCATGGACTTCACGCTCGAGACCCGTCAGGGGAAGACGCGACTCCGCCTGGTGCACTCCGGCTTCGGCGAGGGCGCGGCCTGGGATGACGAGCTCGACGGCGTACGGAACGGCTGGGCCTTCGAGCTCAGGGGCCTGGGCCACTACCTGGCGCGGCACCGGGGCAAGGACCGCCACGTCGGATGGGGCACCGCGTCGACCCACGCGTCCCACTCGGCGGTGTGGCGGCGGCTGCTCGGCCCCGGCGGCTTCACCATCGAGGCGGGGACGCTGGCCGCGGGTCAGCCGTACGCGGTTCGCACCCCCGGGGGAGCCACGCTGACCGGTGTCATCCGGCTGCACCACCCGGAGCGTGAGTTCTTCGGAACGGTGCGCGAACTCGACGATGGCGTATTCCGGCTGGGGACCTGGTCCGGCGGCGGAGCCACCGGCGTGAACGTGTGGGTCGCGACGTGGTCTCCGGCCCATGCGGCACAGGTCCTGGACCTGGGCGCCACGGCGGAGGACTTTCTGGACCGTACGTTCGGTGGCGCCACGCTCGTGACGACAGGAGTGAGGAAGAACCGATGAGATTCCCCCTCACGGCCTTGACGGCCCTGATGATCGCGGCGCCAGCCTGGCCGCCGTCCGCCGCCGCCCAGTCCAACGCGTCGCCCGCCGCCCAGGCGTTCGCGCGCCTGAGAGGCCTCGCCGGCCACTGGGCCTTCCGCGACAGCCTCGACGCGGGAACAGCGTCCGGCCGCACCGAGGTGGTCACCGGCACCGTGTCCTATGACCTGGTCTCGAATAACACGACCATCCAGGAGCGCGTCCATGGCCCGGACCACGGCACCGCGAACATGATTTCGATGATCCGGCTGGATGGCGACCGGCTGGTGCTCGACCACTACTGCTCCTCCGGGACGCAGCCGAGGCTCGTGTCGCGTGGATTGGAGGGCCAGGAGATCCGGTTCGTGTTCGAGAGCGGCACCGGCCTCGCATCCCCCGCTACGGGCCACATTCACGCCGCGACGTTCTCGTTCCTGCCGGACGGCGGGTTCGAGAGCCGCTGGACCTGGAAGGAGCCGGGGAACACCCACATCGGGGTGCGACGGCACGCAGCGAGGCAAGCATTGTAGGCGCTACACTGCCGCCGAAGACACCGAAAGGAGCAATACGGTCGTGTTGGGGTGGCCGTCGGGTCTCATGGGGGGATACGGAGCCATGCCGTGGGGACGGTTCCTGGCGCAGCGGGTGAAGCGGGTGTGGGGGCGAGCGAGGTAAATTCTCCGCATGCGACATTCGATCCGCTCTGCCTAGGACATGGCGCTGGGGCTGCATGCAGTCCAAGCGGGGCAACAGGTTCAGAATATGGGCCTGGGTAGAGTTGAACTACCGACCTCACGCTTATCAGGCGGCCCACGTAGGAAACGAATTCCGACCCCATTCCTGTAAATCAGTGACAGACCGCGCGATCCACCCGGAGTACACTCCACGATGTCGGACAAGATCGGGATCAATCGACACACCAATCGACACAGCCATCAGCCCCCCTCGTCAGCCACCGACAGATCAGGTTTCGCTGCCACTCCTACGGTCGCAGTCTAATCCGGAATCACTGACCAAACTGCTGCGAAACTCGACCCACGCCACTTTAGCCTGCGAACGCCGCAGGCTAAAGTCGTCACCTTAGTATTCCATCAGCCAGGGCCAGCCTCTGCGTTTCCCCTGAAGGTCTGAGCCCGGCGAAACGTTCGGACTCCTTGCAGGGCTAGCGGATTACCCTGGAGGGGATATTGTACGACAGAACGGATCTTGACCTTGCCCCGTTTTAGTGGACAGGGTTACGCAGCGGACTGCAGCTCGAACATGGCGGGGCTGAGGTAGCCCAGCGTCGAATGCCGCCGCTGCCGGTTGTAGAACCGCTCGATGTAGTCCGCCACGTCGGCGTGGGCCTCCTCCCAGGTGTGGTACCGTCGCTCATGGACCCGCTCGACTTTCAGGGTGTGGAAGAAGCTCTCGACCACCGCATTGTCCCAGCAATCGCCCGCCCGGCTCATGCTGCCAGTGAGCCCGTGGCGCTGGAGCACCCCCTGATAGGCCGCGCTGGCATACTGGCTCCCGCGATCGGAGTGATGGACCAGCCCCCGGGGCGGCTGGCGAGTCGCCAGCGCCCGGTGCAGGGCCGCCAGGGGGAGCGCCGTCGTGAGGGTCGGGCCCAGGGCCCAGCCCACCACCCGCCGCGAGTAGGCGTCGAGCAGGACGGCCAGATAGCACCAGCCCTCCGCGGTCGGGAGGAACGTTACATCGCCCATCCAGAGCCGATTGGGCCGGGCGGCGGTGAACTGCCGGCCCACGTGATTGGGACTCACCGCCAGCCCGTGGCCGCTGTCGGTCGTCACGCGGAAGCGGCGCGCCTGCTTGCCTCGGATCCCGTGCGCCTGCATGAGGCGTGCGACCCGGTGGCGGCCACAGGCGAGCCCCTGGCCCAGGAGCTCCCGGTGCATTCGCGGGCTCCCGTAGGCGCGATCGACCGCGGTGTGGATCTGGTGCATCGCGACCACCAGCTGGCGATTGGCGACCGCCCGGCCGCTCTCCCCGCGCCGGCGCCAGGCGTAGAAGCCGCTGCGGGACACCTCGAGCAGCTCGCAGCGCCGGCCGAGGGCCAGGGGGCTCGGGGTGGCCAGGATCGCCTGGTACCTCAGGGGGCGTCCTTCGCGAAGAACGCCGCCACTTTTTTTAGGAAGTCGCGCTCCGCCCGGAGCTGGGTCACCTCCCGGCGCAGGCGCTGCAGCTCGGCCTCCTCCGCGAGGGGCCGGCCATTACCGGGGAACGCGGTCGCCGGATCGATCCGCACCTGGTCGCGCCAGCGCCGGACCACCTGGGCATGCACTCCCAAGGCCCGGGCCACGTCGGCCAGTCGCTGGCCGGCCTCGAGCTGCCGGACCGCCTCGCGCTTCAATTCGGGACTGAACTGCCGTCGGGTCTGCTTCATGGACGCCTCCTCGGTCAGCAACTTGCCACCGACCTAACTGGGTGTCCACTTTTTCGGGGGAAGACAAGAGGCTCAGTGTTGGCGGGCGCCTAACCCGCGCAGAGGCCGTGTGAAAACTCGGTGCTGGCGTGCTGATGCCGAGCGGGCGTCACTCGGTGTTGCGCCACGAGGGCTCCGGGCCGGTGGCGAGGTCTACGGCGGGTGTGGTGCGGCCCCCGAGACCG